>VOFE01002217.1_pt1 | contig 48000 bp, 76 predicted proteins | sample 5384071 | NCBI WGS metagenome assembly VOFE01 (sample SAMN12384724, study PRJNA508395) | human gut metagenome | isolation source: healthy gut D | host: Homo sapiens
GTCAACCGCCGGCGCTGCGCTTTCCGGAGATTTTCGTCATCAACAACCTGAGTGCCGCGGGGATCGCCGAGTCCGTTGCTACTTTCGCGAAAAAGCTGGAAAACGCGCAGATCGTGTCATTCCGGCGGCTTTTCCGGCGGCGATGAGCCGGACGGTTCCGGCAAGTTTATCACGGCGTTCTTCCGCAGCGCCTCGATCCGCGAACAGGTGCAGGCGCGCTGGAACAGCGCGACGGCCTGATATGCGGTGTCTGTAACGGTTTCCAGGCGCTCATTAAGCTGGGCCTCGTTCCGTTTGGCAAGATCATCGATACGGACGCCGGCTGCCCGACGCTGACCTATAATACCATCGGCCGCCATCAATCCTGTCTTGTACGCACGCGTATTGCGTCGAACAAGTCCCGTGGCTGATGAACACGCAGCCCGGCGGAGGTTTACACGGTGCCGGTTTCGCACGGCGAGGGCAGGTTCCTGGCCTCCGACGCGCTGATCATTCGGCAGCTTGCCGAAAATGGTCAGATTGCCACGCAGTACGTGGATCTCGACGGCAGGCCCGCTTACGATGTGCGGTATAACCCGAACGATTCCGCGTTTGCATCGAGGGTATTACGTCCCCGGATGGCCGTGTGTTTGGTAAGATGGGGCACTCGGAGCGTATCGGCAGCGGCCTCTATAAAAAACGTCGAAGGCGTTTATAACATGAAAAATGTTCGAGTCCGCGTGCAGTATTTTAAATAAAAGCGTTACCGTAAACACGCCCCAAGCCGTTGACAATGGCAGGGCGTGTTTTTTCTCTCCCCATCGTAATTTTTACGAGTGCATTCTATTTAAAGCGTTTCCGGAACTCCCCTTCGCAGGCAGGGAGATTCCTTTGGGATGCTTTGAAGGTAACCACCGGCACCCAGGGACGGAGAAGCTTTCGTATGACAAAGCGTGCGTCTGACGCAATCTATGCGTTGCTTGCAAACACGGCCGGAAGGAATGTATAATGGTTTTCAAATGGACGTGCCAAGTATGATCAGACAGCCTGCATCGAAAAGCATGGAAAGTCGGGCAATGCTGTCTCAGAAATGGTATCGTATACATACAGCGAGAAAGGAGCAGGGGGCGGGACCGGATGGAATGAGGGGATCGCAAGCGCGCAATCGCGTACATGGAGGATCATCGGGATACGGCGCCTCAATATGGAAGACATAGCGGCGAAAGCGTGTGTTTCAAGCTTTCATTTTCAAAGGATTCAACGTGTTGTGCGGCTTTACCGTGGGGGGGAGACTCCGAAACCGCAGGCTGATCGCTTTGCAGGCGCAGGAGCTCACGTCGTCAGACGCCAAGGTGATCGACGTGGCGCTGGAAATACGGATACGAGTCCCCGGACAGCTTCGCCAGAGCGTTCACCAGATTCCATGGCGTAACGCCTCCGCCGCAAAGCAGAAAGGTTCAAGATTGAACGCTTTGCGCCGCTGAAAATTGTACTAAAATTGAGGGAGCTACTATGCTGGAGTACAAAATTGTTGAGAAAGAACAGTTCACGGTGATGGGGAAGTCCCGGCAGTTCCATGCGGATACCGTATGCTGAAACCCGGCATTCTGGGGAGGAGCACCATAAAAGCGGGGGATGCGAGACGGTCTGTGGCACTGTATGGGATTTGCCTGGATATCGATGTGAAGAATTTTGAGTACCCTCATAGCGGATAACTATATCCTGGAAGGAAGTGCCGGAGGGCTGTGTGACCAAAGTGATCCCGGCGGGCACGTGGGCGGTCTTTTCCGTGCCGGGGCGCCTGGCCGAAAGCGCTTCAGGATACCAATACGAGGATTTGGAGCGAGTGGCTGCCGTCCTGCAATCGTACAAGCTGGCGGGCAACTACAACATCGAGCTGTATGCGCCGCCCTGCGAAACCCCGGGGGAGAATTACGCCGAAATCTGGGTGCCTGTTGTAAAGGCGTAAAAAACTTATTCCGACGCCGCTTTGCGGAGACAGAGAGGAGCGTATCATGTATCAGAAGTGTAGGAAGGACGCCTTCTGCGTTATTGAAAAGAGGGTTCGTCGGCAGACGGAGAAGGGTTCGTGCAGCGTCTTTGGCAGATGCAAACGCGCATTTCTGGTGAAGTGGCGCAGCTCGCGAAAGCGGATGAGAACGGAAAGCTGGTGGGCATCTGGGGCGCGATGACGGACTTCTCGCGGTCGTTCGCGCCCTGGCAGGAGGGGTTCTCGCAGGGATTATACCTTGCAGGCGTGGAAGTGCCCGACGATGCTGAGGTCCGGCAGGATGGACGAAATGGACGGTCCCGGCGTTTGAATACCTTTGTGTCAAGGTCGAAGCGCAGGATACGTTTACAAAGACGCTTGCGTATATGCAGGAAAACCATATCCCGCTTGCCGGGGCGGTTCAGGACTTCACGGACCCGGAAGAGGGTGCCAATTATATGTTTTCCCGGTGAAGCGTTTATGAGGGGACAGAAAAAGGAGGCGCCTTGTCATTGAAACGCCCCGTCTGATCCCTCAGGGAAAAGCGGGAATGCGATATTCCCGGTATGCTGGACCTTTTTAGCAATGAAGAGGTACGCCGTTATCGGGCGGGTATCCGCCGCGCGAGGAACGCGCGTATGTGGCGTATGGTGCGCGACAGGAAAACCACGGAATGGGCCGTCACGCCCGCGAAACCGGGATATATATCGGAGAATGCCAGCTTTTTGATATAACAGATCATTACCTTGGCGAGCTGGGGTATTATTTCCGCCGGGAGTATTGGGGCGCGGGGTATGCCTATGAGGCTGCGGAGGCAGTGTGTAACTATGCAGGAGACGTTTTGAAGCTTGGACGTTTATGCGCAAACGTGGACACTGCAAATGAACGGTCAAAACGGTTGCTCGAGCGCTTGGGTTTTTGTTCTGGCGCTGCTGCCGGAAGCAAACTTCGGCGGCAGAGTAGCCGATGTGGCGTACTATTCGCGCAAGTTATAAGGCGTCCAAAACGCCGCGTTTCGGGATGGACGGCGCGACGATGGCTTTTTCGAAAACGTGCTTTTAATCTATTATCCCGGTTTTTCAAGTGCGGCATAAAGAGCGTGTATCGGAATATTTTGCATTGGCGAATTATCCGGTTTTATAAGCGGAAAGCATTCTGTTCGTTCAGAGCAGAGTGCTTTTTCTTTTTTTCTGCGAAAGCAAAGTTTCTCTTGACAAATGACGGATCAACGTATACTCTATAACAGTTAGTTGGTCAAGTAATTAACCAGAAGAGAGGAGGCAAACATGCTGATACGGCCTGAGTCGGAAAAACCGATCTTCTTTGCAGATTACGCAGGGGCTTGAGGATGCGATCCTCACGGGCGCTTATCCTGAAGAGAGTCAGATACCGTCTATTACAGAATTTGCAACGACCTATAAAATAAACCCCGCGACGGCGCTTAAGGGATTAACCTGCTCGTCGATACGGGAATCGTCTATAAGAAACGGGGCTTGGTATGTTTGTAGCAAAAGGCGCTGTGGAAACGCTGCGTGAAAAACGGAAAGAACAGTTTTATGATACCTATATCGCCGCGATGCTCGAGGAGGCGGGACGCCTCCGCATTACGCCGGAGGAGATCCGGGAGATGATAGAAAGAGGTGTAAAAATGAGCGGCATTGAAATCCGGGACGTGACGAAGTCCTTTGGCAGGATGAACGCGCTGGAGCATGTCAGCGTGACGTTTGAGCCTGATAAAATTTACGGCCTGTTGGGCCGAAACGGTGCGGGCAAGTCCACGCTGCTCAATATCATTACCAATCGCGTACTCCCCCACAGGTGGCATGGTGATGATGGACGGGGAGTCCATGCACGAGCGGGACGCCCTGCTCGGCAAGGTGTACCTCATGAGTGAAAAACCTTCTACCCGGAATCCATGCGCGTGCGCGAGGCGTTCCGCTGGACGAAAACGTTTTACGCCGATTTTGACGAGGCGTATGCGGCCCACATCGCGGAGCTGTTTGCGCTCGATACGCGCAAGCGGGTCAAGTCGCTTTCCACCGGTTTTTCATCCATTTTCAAGCTGGTGATTGCGCTTTCCGTCAATACGCCGTATGTGTTCCTCGACGAGCCGGTGCTGGGGCTTGACGCGAATAACCGCGACCTCTTTTACAGGCTGCTCATTGAAAAATACAGCGAAAATCCCTTTACTATCGTGATTTCCACACACCTGATCGACGAGGTGGCAAATGTGATCGAGGATGTCGTGATCATTAAGGACGGGCATGTGATCTGCGCGGAGCCGCGCGAGACGCTGCTCGAACGCGCCTACACGGTTTCCGGGCCCGCCGCCGTAGTCGACGCCTTTACGGCGGGACGCGAGGTTTTGGGCGTGGATGCGCTGGGCAGCCTAAAGGCCGCGCATATCATGGGCGCCGCGCCCAAGAACCTGCCCGAGGGGCTTGAAAAGTCACAGATTGATTTGCAGAAGCTGTTTGTGCAGCTTACAAATGTGTAAAGGAGGCGCACAGTATGAATCTTCGAGCGTCTTACCGGTATCAGCTTGCGGACCATAAAAAGTCTATTTTGGTGTTCTATCTGGTTATTTTCTGTATCTATCTACTTACGGCCATTGCGGTAATCGCCATTTCACATTACGAAAAAGGGCAAATAAGCGGCTCAATGTCCGGCGTGGAGAGTGCGGCCCTCATCTTTCTCTTTGTGTCCGGCATGAATTCCTTTAAGGAAAACTTCGGTATGTTGACGCAAAACGGCGTTTCCAGAAGGTCGCTGCTGGTCGGCAGGATTTTCGTTATGGCGACGGTCTGCCTCTTCATGGCGCTGGTCGATAAAGTGTGGTATTTCATCACAACTTGATGTCCGGTATATTTGAAAACATAATCGATACCTCCATGTTTGTGGATGTGCTCTATAACCGTAGCGCGGTACTCAGCCCCTTCGGCTTGCATATGGAATCGCTGGTATTCAACTTTTTTGCCTCGTATTTTATGGCGATGTGCCTGGGTTATCTGTTTACTGTGATATTTTACCGCATGAGCAAGCTGGGAAAACTCATTGCCGGCGTGGGCGTCCCGGTACTGTTCTTGATTGTCCTTCCCATCATCGATACGCTGCTCTTTAAAGGACTCATTCATTATCATGTCTCAAATTTCCTCGTCAGGGTGCTGGGCCTCCATGTCGGGAATCCCATGTATGCCGTGGGCTCGTTCTTCGTCGTGTCTGCCATTACAGTGGCGGCGTCCTGGTTTGTCATGCGCCGCGCGCCGCTGCACGAGTAAGGACGGAAAATTCGAGAAACCGCAGTACGATACGGCGTTTGAAAACGTTTTTGCAAGAAACGGAGAGCTGTTATGCCGGAACTGTCAAAAGAAAACGCAGAATCGTTCCGCCGGGCTTCCGAAGCTGCCTGGCGGTAAGGCGATACGTCTTGTGACAGACGGTTTGATCCGAACCAGGCAGGATCTAGGCAAATGTATATGCTTTCAAATAGAAACGCGCGAGATAACAAAGCGTCCGTTGGAATGTTCCAACGGACGCTTTTCTTGACGTTCTTATTTCGTACCGAAGATACGGTCGCCCGCATCGCCGAGACCCGGGACAATATAACCGATGTCATTGAGCTTTTCATCAACGCAGCCGCAGTAAACTTCGACGTCAGGGTGGTCCTTCTCTAGACGGGCGAGCCCCTCGGGCGCCGCTAAGATGGACATGAGCTTAATGTGGCTGCATCCGCGCTGCTTGATAAAGTTGATGGCGGCGCTTGCGCTGCCGCCGGTCGCGAGCATCGGATCGAGCAGGATCACAAGACGATTTTCGACGTCGTCCGGGAGCTTGCAGTAATACTCATGCGGCTCGAGCGTCTCGTGATCGCGGTATAAACCGATATGGCCGACTCTTGCGGAGGGTACCAGCGCCAGCATACCGTTTATCATGCCAAGTCCGGCGCGCAGAATGGGGACAATCGCCAGTTTCTTGCCGGAGAGCATCTTCGTTGTGGTCTTGCAGATCGGCGTTTCAATTTCCACGTCCTCAAGCGGGAGGTCGCGCAGGGACTCATAACCCATCAGCATGGCGATCTCCTCGACCAGCTCGCGGAACTCTTTGCAAGTTGTGTCGATACAGCGCAAAACGCTTATTTTATGCGTAATCAGCGGATGTGAGATGACAGTGATATTGCTCATATAGTTATCCCTCCGTACAGTAAATATTCATCTTATCAATTATACAGCAACTGCATAGAGATGACAAGTACTTTGTCGAAATTTCAGAGGGCGCGGCGCATTTGCTTGTTTGATCGCTTAAAAAACTGCATAATTTTACCCGGGACGCGGTGTCAAGTTCGCAGTACGGGTAAAATTATAAACAGGCGATGCTAAAGGCCGCATCCGCATACGCCTGCGCCGTGACGGCACCTGCGTCGATCAGCTTCCCGATAAGCGTCGTGCCGCCGTCTTTTAAGGACGCGGAAAGCGCGCAATAGGACGTATACGCGACGTGGTCGCGGTAGAAAAGCGCGGCAAAACTGCGGTTTTCCGCCGCGGTGATCAACCCAACCGACACGGCCTTCTCACCGGCGGAGGACCAGAGGAAGTCGCCCGCGCCGTCGTCATATCCGAGGACGCGCAGGAGGAACGTCAGGTACTGCGCGGCGTCGATTTCCATGTTGGGCGCAAATGACGTTGCGGAGACGCCCCTTTGTATAGCCCATACCGTAGGCGTAGGCAACGTATTTGGACGCCCATTCGGGCACGTCGCGGAAGGGCTGCGCGCCGGTGTAGGCGAGTGCGGCCTCCTCTTCGCCGAGCATCCGGATCAGCATGACAACGCCCTCCACGCGCGTGGCGGCGCGGTCAAGCTCGTAACCGTGATCGGTGCCGAGGAAGAGCCCCATCGTTTTCAGTGCGTCGGCGTAGCGCGTATAGCGCGCGGTATAGGCGCCTCCCGCCGTTGCGTGCGCAGGGGGGTTCATACCGAGATAAGTGAAGCCGCCCGTGAGCGCAAGCTCGGCATTTTGCGAGGTGACGCGGACAGCCGCGGCCTTTTCCCCTGCGGAGAGGTAGGCGTGGCCGGGCAGAAGCGGCTGCCCCGAAACGCACTCCGTACCGTCCGTGACGTCCACCATCGCGCCGCTTGCAAGCACAATCTCCGCACTTCCTGACACAAGCGTTACAGCGGTGCCGAGCGCCAGCGCATAAATATCATCATAGCCGCCCGCGTAACCGCCCATGCCGTATGTCGCATCGACGGTATAGCCCGCGTTATGAAGGTACGCCGCATAGATGGCGGCCAGGGAGGACCGCTCGTCCATGGCGTCTAAAAACCGTCCAGCAGCTGATCAAAGCGCGTGGCGATCAGCTCGTCCGCCTTCGTGAGAATGGACGGCAGGTAGGATTCATTGAGGTAACTCAAGGTTACGACGGGGTCGGCGGCCGTGCCTCCCTGCCGCTGAAGACGCGCCGGCTGCCAGCAGCAGGCAGACGGACAAAAGCAGGGCGAAGAATTTTTTCAAACCGTCTGCCTTCCTTTCCTGAAAATGGAGTCGTATTTCGTCGACTTTTAGACGTTATCTGTAGTATACAGATAACGGGACGGCTTGTCAACATTCGTCTGTGTTTCCAGCACGGAGCACTCTTTAGCCGAGGCTGGGAAATGCGTGCAAGTCTCCTGTAAGACGGCTGGCGCAGGATAGAATCGTACGGAAATTCACAAAAAAGGCTGTATGCGGGACCGCGTCGGCAAGCGGTGGCTGCCGATTGATTTTATGCGGCGATTCGGCTATAATAGAGGTATGTAAAAGGCGGATATGCCGCTTAATCTGAGTTTGAGGTGTGCAATGTACCGTCGTCGATTTTTTTCTATTTGCTCATGCCCCTGCTGGCGCTCGCTTTCTGCGGCTGCTCGTTGGTCCTTGAGCGCGATTTTTCCTCAGAGATTCCGCATGTTACGGCGGATAACGAGGATGACGGCGGCTCCGGCGTTCTGGAGCTGACGAGCTACGAGGAGCTGAAGGACGCCCTGCAGCTGTATATACAGGACCGTATGTCCATGCAGACCGTCCGGCTGACCGATTACAGCGGCGACGTGGAGCGTGACGTGCAGCACGTGGTGCGGGACGATGGCGACGCCGCTCGGCGCCTTTGCCGTGACGAATATTGCATATCAGAGCTCGCGCATTCTCTCCTATTATGAGATTCGCTTTGATATCAGTTACGCCGCACGGCGCAGGAAATTGAGAACATCGAGCAGATCGACGACGCGGACGAGCTGGGGCGCTTCCTGCGGGGGAAGCTGGCGCAGTTTTCGACAGGGATCATCTTCCAGCTGAGCGATTATTCCGAGCAGCGGTATGACCTGAAAAGATTTTTATGAATGCCTATTATTCCGATCCAAAGCTTGCCTATGGCTTCCGCTCGCTGGAAACGAATCTCTACCCGGAGTCCGGCTCGGCGCGTATTGTGGAATTCACCGTCAGCTATGCGCAGCAGCCTGTGACGCTCTCGGCAAAATCCGCCACGGCGACAGACGAGGCGCAGATCATTCTGGATTCCTATATTGGCAGCAATCTGACGGTCAACCGGCTGAAATATTTTTACGACACGTTGTGCTCATCGGTAGACTTTGACGCGGAAACGGCGCAGGCGCTCCAGGACAGCGAGAAGGCCCTGCCCAAAACCGATCCGTTTACCGTCTATGGCGCGATCATTAAGAAAAAGGCGGTGGGCGAGGGCTTCGCGCTTGCCTTTAAGCAACTTTGTGATATGTCGGATATCGACTGCGTGGTGGTCTCCGGTAAGCTCAACGGCGCGCCGCATATGTGGAATATGGTCATAAACCGTGGCGAGTGGAGCCATATCGACTGTTCCGTGGATATTGCCTCCGGCGGTGTACCTTCTTACGAGCACTTCGGCCGTACGGACGAAGAAATGGGTGAGCACTACACCTGGGATAAAAGCGCTTATCCGAGTCAACGTCGCATATCCTGCGGAGATGCTCTCATTGACGTTCCCGCGGACGCCGTTGTGCAGCATGAGGACGGCCCGGAGGATGGGGCCGATGTTCCGACGGGTGCGGACGCGGCTGACGTTGCGCCGGACGCCGAAAATCCGCTGGATGGAACGCCGGAGGATGGCGATGACGGCTCGCAGGAGGCGGAACCGCCGGAGATAGGCAGGTCGGATACGGAGGATGGCGGCGATTCTGGGGAATAAACGAGCGGGCCGCTTTAGGCTTTAAAACGTCGCGCGTCGGTATTTTGTTTGCAGTTTCCTTAAATGTGTGATAAGATAAGGCATCTGAAAAGGTTGGAGGGATTGTATGTCTGACAGAATGAAAATTTCCCAGCTCAGTGAATCCATTTACCTGCTCAACGATAACGACAGTGGTACCGCATACGTTGTGCTGGGCCGTGAGCGCGCGCTCGTAATCGACACAGCGAACGGTTACGAAAACTTTTATGATATCGTGCGTGGTATTACGGACCTTCCACTCGTCCTGGTCAATACGCATGCGCACCCCGACCATGTGCGGGGTAACGTCTGGTTCGAAGGCATATATCAACTTCCGCGACCGCGAGCAGTATTACGAGATGTTTGAGGGCGACCATCTGCCTGAGGCAATCCGTGGGTTGGAGCCGTGTCCCATCGAGAATATTGACGACGGGGATGTCATTGACTTGGGCGGGAAGAAAATAGAGGTCATTGCATTCCGGGCCATACGGCGGGCGGCATCTGCCTGCTTTCGCGCGATGACCGCGTCCTTTTCACCGGCGACAGCGTGCTGGGCCGTACACTTTGGATGTTTATGCCGACCAGCGTAACGCTTGTCCGGCTCTGTGAGTCGCTGGAGAACGTAAAGCGTTACGCAGACGCATACGATTACCTGCTCACCGGCCACGGTACCGGCTATGACACGCCGGAGTACATAGACCGGATCGAGGAGGCGGCGAAAGCCGTCATTGCGGGCAAGAGCGACCGCGCAGGCGAGTATGAAGCCTGGGGCGGTGTGTATCCCTGCTATTATTACACCGGGAAGCGGGAAAAAAGACGCGCCGCTTGTTTATAAAGAGCACAATATCCGCTGAAACCAAAAAGTCCGCCGGTTAAAACGGCGGACTTTTATGGTGATGCTTGGAGATCAACGGTGCACAGATGATTGTTCTTTTTCAATGCGCTGCCTTATGAAATAAATGGAGAGGATATCGATAAACTGCGTGACGGTCGGCGGGCGCGTGAGGGGATAGGTTGCGATTTTGGCGAGCAAATCGCGGTTGCAATCCCACGCAACTTTGATAACAGTACGGATATTGCGTTCGATTGAGGAAAAGGAGCATTTGCACATTTTGAAATGTCTGTGTAAAGGTTCTTTAGCGGCGGTACGCCATCGGCGTTGTTGATTGAGAGATGGACGGCTAAGGCGGTCAATTGATACCCTCGGTACTTGGACCCGATGCCGAGGCGCGCGAGCAGGCGGTAGATTTCTGACATAAGCTCATCTCCTTATTATGGTTGGTATAAGAAAATGATACAATAAAAACGACAGGATGTTTACCTATTCGACAGAATCGTAAAAATATTACATACTTCCATAATTTTCGACAGCTGCGGCCGGTGTTTGAAATGGTTTTTTCCGCCTGTCATGCAGATTTATCGGTGCTGCACGAGACTTTGTGCGAGGACGTGGTCTTTTGGTATTACGAATACGGCGCCGTCCTCCCGCCGCAGGGAGGGCGGTACGTTGCTTGACAGGGACTGTGTCCAAGGGCATGGCGCCGTGCCGGATCAGTGCGGCTCCGGCAACTGACGCGTCCCTATGTCTCCGCCGGGCAGCGAGAAGCTCCGCGGGGTAGGGAAAAAGGGGCGCGTGATCCGAGGGCTCGCCACTTTCTGATGGGAGTGGCCTGAAATAGGCGCAATAGTCCTTGACGTTTCATGCAAACTTGCACATCCTGTACTGCCCGCCCAATCGCGGATACCAGAGCAACTTCCATGATAGGATTTTCCTAATGGTCTGGCTTAGTTTGCGGCAAATGTGCAAACCCGGTCGGAGGGAGACACTATAGTGCGCCATGAGCTCCTCCAGGTTGTTTCCCACCTCTACCACGGCATAGTCTCTTCGGGGAAAGGGGCCGGACGTGTATTCTTCCACACGAGCGAAAAGAAGGGAACAGGGCGTTCGTGCGCTCCGTTCCCTTGTGCCTATCGTATATGCTTACTTTATATGTATTCTTACAACACGGTAAAGCAGCGATATCAGGCTTGCGAAAACCCATACCATCAAAATTGAAGCTATATTTATCATCCATATACCGTAGTTGTAAACCGATTCCACGTATGAATAAGCGGCCACATTTCTATTGATGAAACCGTTTATAAAAACATCCAAATAATGATTCAGGTCAAATAACCGGTTTCCCTCTGGAAAAAAGTAAGCGGGGATAATAAACGGAAACCGTACAAGCAGAGCCACCGCGATAAAGGCCATGGCACAGGCTATCGGAAGCAGTAGTTTTCTAGCGGCACTGCGGCCGGTAACGGCATATGCTCGGGTCGCTTCACGCCTCCATGCAAGAAACTTCCGAAAACTCACCAGAAAAACGCGTGCCAGAGAGACCATTGCCACGACGCCAAGCATCAGTACAGCAAACCGCATAAGCTGCGTAAGCGATCCCCGCATATTCGTCAAATCCCGAGGCGCGTAGCGTTCAAGTTTTCCCCAAGAGAGGCATTCAGTCTGGATACCGCTTCCTCCCGGACGGTCTCGCCGTCTTTTGGGCGAACGAAGATGTGGTTTGCCTCCGCCTCCCGCGCCGCCGTACAATATGGAGCGTACAGCACGTCTTTTTCCGTCCGACGAGATGCGATGGAGAACACTTTGCGGTTCTTCATAAACGCCTGCAACAGTGAAAAGCTGATCGTTTACCGAGATCTTACTTCCAATGCAATCGAGTGTAAAAAACAAACGGCGGGCAAGGTCCGCGCCGATCATAACAGGGGCGCTGTCGTGCTGACCGGCAAAGAGGCCGGACAGGTCGCCTGCAACAAACGTTAAATTTATAAACGAAAAATAGGATTCGTTCACCAACCACAGCGTGCCTGTACCAGAATAGCCTCCGGTAAGAGCCGTGTCTATTATGCAAGGCAGGTCCTGCCTCCCACCGATTACAAGTTCCGGGTTTTCAGGCGCGATCCGCTCGAGCGTTTCAAAGGATATCCCGCACCGGTAAATTCGGTGCCCACAGGAATGAAACACAGCGCTTGACGCCACACCGTCAGGCAAAGCGACAACAGCAAGAGAAACAAAACAGCCAGCAGGCATAGCCGTATGCAAAGCTCCTTTTTTCCATAGATAATCGTCAATTTCCCACCACCCGCACCTTCTGTCCGGAAACCAAAGGCAGCGATGTTGCAATTACCACCCGATCGGCCAAATTAAACAAATCTACGGACACGTAATAACTGCTTCTCTCCACCACGGTGATATCCAGACGCTGGACAAACTGTTCTTCCCCAAATAGCCCTGCTCTCGTACGCAGGACAAATACATACTCCCCGTCTAAATCTGACCGGACGGCGGTTATGGGAATGAGCGAATTGTAGTAATCCGACGTTTTTAAAAGCTTGACTTCCACGTCCTGCCCCTCATATACAGTTTCGTTCTCTAACAAAACGGTAAAACGGAAAGCACCGCTTTCGTTGTCAAAGTCTTTTGTTGCAATTGTTGATACAGAGGACTTTAACCCCGCGGCTGCGTCCACGTAGGAGAGCGTCGCTTTGTCCCTTCTTCAAAGCGCAGTGCCATTTTCTGCGGGACGAGTAAAACGGCCTGCTTTTTTGCGGTGTCGGGGATGATATCTAAAACGACGGTACCGGCAGGCCCGGTATCTCCCGCTTCTACATAGACTTCGCGGACTACGCCGGATACCTCCGCACGCAGCAGTTCATCAAGTAATTGGCTTTCCTCATAGAGCGCTATTTCAGACGTAAGCAAAGTAATCTGTTCAGACAGATTGCTTTTTTCCTTTCGGACAGTCGGGAATCCTGATAATCCTCCCGAAGCTGCTCCAGCAGCAGGGAGAAACGCTGATATTCCAGAAGAAAACCGCGAACATCCACCTTGCAGATTGGATCCCCTTCCGTCACATGCTCGCCCGGGGAAACATAAATCTCCAGGATTTTCAAATCTGAGGGGAGCGAAATCTCGCTTATTTCCGTATAAGAGACGCGGCCGGAAGTCTGCAGCGAGTCATCCAACGTGCCTCCCGTGACCCCCACCGCGGTTACAGCGGGCAAGAGGCTGTTTGCGATTGTTCGGGATATAAATGTGCAGATTAGAAGCACAACGGCCAGGATGACAGTAATCCGAATAAGCGATTTTTACCAGGTGATAATTCCGCCATGAAAGCGCCTCCATTTCGCCCTGTCGTACGCGTATTTTCATTTTATTCGCCACTTTGTAAGCTCCATTATTCCGCGATAGGTAATCACTTTACTTCTTTGCTATTTAAGGCTGGCATATTCAATCCCTGCACAAGCGCTTCTTTCATGTATAACAGAAGCAGCGTTACCGGGAGCATGGCAAGAACCCCACAGGCAAAGGCGATATGCATGGACGAAAGATTGATCCTCGATAAAAATACTGAAAGTGGGTACATGGAGGGATCCTTCAGAAAAACCAGAGGCTGTTCCACCATGTTCCAGTTGTCAATAAACGTTAGAATGACGACGGCGGCAATCCCCATTTTGCCGTTTGGCACTGCGATTTTATAAAACACCTGAAACGCATTTGCACCGTCTATCTGCGCAGCCTCCAAAATATTGGTCGGAATCGAGGAAAACGCCTGGCTCAGCAGGAACACGCCGAACACAGAAAACACGCCCGGCAAAATGATGGACAGATAAGACCCGATGAGGCCAAAGCTGTCGAGCACGATATAGCTTGGCACGAGCGTTACTTGATACCGCATGAGCATCAAAACAATGATGATGGAAAGCAACGTGTTTTTTAGTGGAAAATGAAATTTGGCAAAGCCGTAACCGCCTAAACTCGCAACCATGGTCTGCCCTGCGACAATAATTGAAACCATAAATAATGAGTTCCAAAATTTCATGAGGTAATCTGGTGTGACCAGCAAAATTTCCACATAGGCCTGAACGGTCGCCTTCGCAGGAATAAAATGAAGCTTTGCAAATCCCCGGATCCGTAGGATTGTAACAGCTCCGCGTTATCGATAAATGAATTCAGTACCATGCAAAACGCCGGGAAAAGAACGACTACTGTTATGAGTACCAGAAAACCATAGAAAAGAGTTTTCCGTACGATAGCTGCTTTTTTACTCATAGTCTGCCGTCACCAACCCCTCTCCTTAGCCGGAACAAAATAATCACCAGTATAAAAATGACAAGGAAAACAAGGACGGCGCCCGCAGAAAGGTTCAGGTAATTGGCGTTTGAAAAGTTATTATTCATAAAATGTTGCAGCATATAGACACTGCTTGGTGGGTAGGCTCCGCAAAGGATATACGCTTCCCGAAACACCTTAAAGGAATTTATAATGGATATGACGAAGATGAAAAACAGATACGGCACCATAAGCGGTAACGTTATGTAATACATTTTCTGCCGTCCGTTCGCGCCGTCAATATCCGCGGCCTCGTAGTATTCTTTTCGGGATGGAGTTCAGCGCCGCGAGAAAAAGGACGATATTGTATCCGCAATTTTTCCAGATATATAAAAATACAAGAACCAGAAAGGCGCTGGAGGAATGCAGCCAATCCACCACCGGCAGATGCAGCAAGGATAACAAACCGTTCAAAAGCCCATTTTTTCAAAAATGATTTGAAAAAACAGAATGACGGATGCAACCGGCAGCACATACGGAAAGATAAAGACCGTTCGAAAAACTGGCTTCCTTTTAGCTTACGGCTTAATAAGAGGGCAATCCCCAAGCCAATGATCATAATGAGCGGCACGGCAATCAGGATAAACTTACCCGTATTTCTGGCGGCAAGCTGAAACGTCCCGTTAGAAAGCAGGTTTACATAATTTCGAAACCCGACGAATTCGCCGCCCGCGCCGCTGGTCAGCGACATATAGATGCTGACTAAAAAGGGGATGAGAAAGAAAAACCAGCATTCCCGCAATTACCGGGAGTGTAAACAAAACCCCGTCAACGACTGCCTGCCGGACATCCGTATTTTTCGCATCCTTTCACCCCCTCAATTTCTAACTTCCCAAAAAACCAGTAGTCTTAAAGCCGCTCTGCAAAAGAATACGGCACTGTTCGCCGTCCGTAAAACTTTTGGCAATTATTCCAGCACATAAAGTTCCAGCTTATTCTTTAGCTGCGCGACACATTCGTCGTATTCCGCTTCGCCCTTAAAGTAGGGCGTCATCGTCTCATAGATGAAGTCAAGAATCGCATTGGAATCGTTGGCGGCGTACACCACATCACCGTACATATCTATTAGGGACTGCCTTACTTCCGGCGTTACCTTTTCGCTTATGTCAACGCCGTCCTCCTGTTTGATGGATTTGATGTGACCGTCTATCCAATAATTGATAATTGCTTCTCTCGCTTGATTATTAACCGGCAGCGAAATACCTATAGTGGGACTGCCCTGCACATCCTCCGACATCAGTATTTTCAGGAATTCATAGGCATTTTCCTTGTTTGCACTCGCTTTTGGGATTACCGCACCATAATAGGCGTTGGCGCCTGATTTCCCGTTCACTCCCGTCATCGTGAAACATACCGGCGTACCGTCTTCCAATAACCGTAAATATTCGTTTAAAAATACTGTTGGATGGATGGTTGAATTATTTTTAAACAGGAGTACACCAGATTTTACCTGATTTATATCCGTACTCAAAAGACTCTCTCTCTGCTCATAATAAGAATGAAAGTCACGCATAAAATCCATCAGGAGCTTAAATTCTTCCGTCTCAACATTCACCGTTTTGTCAACATAATCTACAATTTCAAAATTGCTCCACGGCCAAAAGTTATAGCTGAGATCCGCAATTGACATTACGTATTCGCCGGTACTATTTTTCGTTTTCTCGATATACGTCCCTAATGCACCAATAAAATCTTTAAAGTTCTGTGTGTCGCCAAGTTCGAATCCCTTATCCTCCAGCGCCTCGCGGGTTGTAAGGAACGCGTTCACCGTATAGCTTATCGGGACAAAGAAGCGCGATCCTTTATAGACGCCACCCTCTAAAATGGCGCTATGATAGTTTTCCAGATGAATACTGTCGTCATTTTCGAAATAAGAATTAGATCCTCAAATACGCCGGCCTCCATACTATTGTAAATATCTGGAAACGTATTACTTCTAAACAATATGAGGTCAGATGCCTTTCCAGCCATGATATCGGCCGCAAGGTTCTCATAGTACGCAGAGGTTTCCTCCTCCGTCATATAGTTTTTTATCACAACTTCTACGTTTGGGAACATCTGTTGATAAATATTCATGGCAGTCACTATGGGCATACGATTTACCTCCGTGACATCGATCACAAGCTGTCCTGTGACGTCCGGATATACGCCGGAGGTATCATATGTTGGATATTCCACATCGCTGCTAGACGTGTTTTGATTTTCGTTCAGCTCAGTATTATGATCCGGTGTAGGGGCACAGGCAGCCAGCAACAAGCTGAACGCCAAAACGAACGATAGCAGGCATAATAGACTTTTCCGTTTCATATTTTTCCTCCGATTGTTATTTAGTGATATGTCTCAGTACACGATGTGGACTTTACTGAGATTTACAACGGCTTTACATTTCATTAGTGGCGTTACAAGCAGTTTTTAACGTGATTTATAGTGTAAATTTAATAAGGAATGATATCGGTCAAATATTTCAGGTCTCCTTTTATCTCGTTTAACTGCAACATTGTCTTATAATATTTATCAAAATATTTATCAAAAGTGGAGACATCCTCCGGCGTTAGGTCAAAACGCTCGAAATTTTCCGGCACATAACAGAGTGCCTGCATATCATAATACAACGGAAGCATCCAGACATCACCGTCCGACGTCCGAGCACTTTCACCAACCCAGTCAAAACAACTGTCAAGGTAGGTATGGATCGGTGCGGAATTGCTGAGGAAGCATAGCCTCCCTGTTCCATGAGCGCTTTTGTTTCAGAATGCTCCATAGACAGAATATAGATATCAATAGCATTGTCTCCCGCCATAATGGAGGTTAGAAACTCCTGAAGTTTATCTAGATCCTGCGGTTGCTCGAAAATACTGCCTTTATACCGCTTTTTTCATATAGAATTTGATTATTGAAATATGCGTTTCCGCCCAATACAGAAACTGTTATATTCCTGCGATCTTCTATGACTTTTTCCTGCTCTTCAGGGGTATTAACCTTACATAATCCGATTCCAAACTTAGGGTTCGCGTTGCGTTGCAAGCGTTGTCTCCTGTTTCCTTACTTTGCTCCAGGAAAACGAGATTTCCTCTGTAATATGCAAAGCAAGCGCCGCTATAAGTAACCGGAGAAAAATCAGCTACAATATAAGCCAGTCCATCCGGCATTTTTTTGCCTTGACGCCGCTCACACCGGTTGCATACACAAAGTGATCCTGTTCATAGGCAAAGGAAAACAAATAGCCAATATCATTCATTTCAGCAATCTGTTTAGCTTTTTGCGCTTTGAAATCATATCGATAAAGTACATAGCTATCCTGCGGATGCGCGTATATGTATAGTTCGTCCTCGCTCGTGCTATACAGCGCGATTGGGTGCGCGATCTCTGTAATTTCAGTGAGCTCACCGTTTTCCATATCCAGAGCAAGGAACACTTCATTATAGTTTGTGTAATGATCCTCTCCGGTTTCATACGTCCCTACAAACAACGGTATGGCTACTAAGTAAAAAGGAAACCATCCGATACGGAAAGACCCCTGACAAAGATATGTTCCAGCCCCGCATACAGAACCTCTATTTTCCCGCTTTCAGGGTCTAAACGGACGATATTTTTGGTGTTTGCATTAAATCCATATAAAAATCCATCATGATAGTGCAGTGCGCAAAGGAACTCAGTGCCGGGATATTCCCGTACAAACTCCCCCTCCGGCGTGTAACGTGAGACAATACCTTCATATGTCGCCGTATACACATTGGCATCGTCCCCCCACGGCGAGGGAAACTAGGTTTAAAGCATTTTCGGAAGTTTTAAAAACGATGTCTGTGTCGGCAGACGTTTTGTCAATATCAGGGGTCATGTTGTTTGACTGGTTTCCATCGTCATGCGATTGAACCGTACGATCCTGAACGGGAGGCGTACTGCAGCCAGTAAAGCTTAGTATCATCATGAAAACGAAAAGCAAAGCGACGGATTTTCGTATATTTGTCATTTGTACACCTCCATGTTCGGCTCAGATTGTGAGACAAGTGTTAACGTGGGGTAGGGGGTGCGCCGCCGCCCTTTTTAGGTTAGCTACTTTTACAGGGACTCAATATTTCTGTTGGGCAGTATGCATGAATGATCCGGCAGGCTAACGGGTAATCTCCAGGATAACTATAGGCGCAGTCAGCACATTTTTTTGATATGCCAGGGGATCTCCAGCGTTCGATGGCAATAGCCTCTGGCAAGTTTGTGCGGCGCATAAGGTTCGATGGTGTTGTACTCTCTATGAAGATAAATAACTCCGGTTGCGTTGCAGATATCCGGGCCAACGCCATCTCGGGGATGTGCAACAAACGTGGCGCTGGAAAGCAAAGGTTGAAAGAGCGGCGGCAGCCACTAACAGCAACAGGATACGTACAGATTTTCTTAACATTCGAACTGTCTCCTTTCAAATTATAAAGTAAACTCCCCAATGATACCGGCGCTATGCCCGTAAATTTTATTACGCTCTGGTCAGATCAATTAATATTGAAAATTATAAAAACGGCATAGGGGTAACCGCACATTACCGCCTATGCCGCATGTTTTAATGATCTTTTGCATAACCATCTGCGCCCATACCTGATTGAGCCGAAACCATGAAGTTGAGACCTCCATATTTGGTGTGATAACATGTCCTGAACCTCTCGTTCATTACTTTTTAGAGAATTATACACTTTTTTCGACAAAATTGTCAATCAAAATTTCAGAAATTTTCCATATGGGATCGCGCTGTGTTGTGTACGGTTGAAATAGGACAGGTCATAGAAACATAAGATGCGGCGCAGATCGTACACGCGCCGTCACGCGGTAAAGAAGAGGATGCTGCCGTTCCATATATGGAAACCGTTTTAAGTTTTCAGCAACGGAGAGATACGGATACGTTTTTTATTGTCTATGCTGCTAACATATTCCACGCACCAGGGGATGACGGTTTCATTTTATGTTCTTCCCTGATACCAAAAATTGCGAAAACCACTGCCGTATGAAAAAAGTGGTGGAAGGCAATAATGGTATCAGTAGAAAACGGAGGACAAGGTATGCTCAATAAGGTAGAGATCTGCGGCGTAAACACGTCGCGTCTTGAAGTGCTTACCAATGATGAGACCAACCGGCTATTGAAAGCCTGCAAGGAGGGCGATAAGACAGCGCGTGAAAAACTGGTGCAGGGAAACCTGCGTCTTGTGCTCAGTGTCATACAGCGGTTTACGAACCGCGGGGAAATGGTGGACGATTTATTTCAAGTCGGCTGTATCGGCTTAATTAAGTCTATAGATAATTTTGATCTCTCGCAGAACGTTCGGTTTTCAACGTATGCGGTACCGATGATAATCGGGGAATTGCGGCGTTATCTGCGCGACAACAGTGCGATTCGGGTCAGTCGTTCGATGCGCGATACCGCTTACCGCGCCATGCAGGCAAAGGAGCGCTTCATGAACGCAAATCAACGCGAGCCGACGATTGACGAGCTTGCGAAGGAAATGGACTTGCCGCGCGAGGACATCGTATTCGCACTCGATGCAATCGTGGAACCCGTCTCGCTCTATGAGCCGCTGTATTCCGACTCCGGCGACGCTGTGTGCGTAATGGATCAGGTGCGCGATACCGCCAACACGGACGGAGCTGGCTGGAAAGATTGCTCTGCGCGACGCGATGGAGCGCCTTTCCGAACGGGAAAAGCACATTCTGTCGCTCCGTTTCTTTGAAGGCCGGACACAGACGGAGGTTGCGGCGGAGGTCGGTATCTCACAGGCACAGATCAGCCGCTTGGAAAAGCGGCGCTTGAACGGATCAAAAAGCAGATATAGGTATCGGAAAGAGGCCTGCGCCCTGGGCGCCGGCCTCTTTACCGCAAATTTCAGCAGCCTGAAAATATGGAAATTTGTCTTATTTTCACGGTAATGTATTCGAAATACGTCCTTTTTCACCATGCCAGGTGCGTTTTCAGACGATGAGCCCCTACCGCGTACCAAAAACTTCAGCCGAAAGGAGTAACCGATTTGATCCAACCGTAATATTATGGTCATGTAATCCGCCGGCGACAACAAAATCAAACGTCGGCAAGATGGAGGTAACTAAATGTCTTGTAATGGATACTCTCTTTGTGGTAACGGCAATAACTCCTGCATGTGCACGCTCATCATCATCGCGATCGTGTTTGTCTGGCTGAATTGCTTCGGTGGCTGCGGCATCGGCTGCGGCGGCTTCAACAATAACTGCTGCAACAATTGCTGCGATTGCTAACATGAACTCCATCTACCAATGAAAACATATCCCGCGCCAACCGGCGCGGGATAAACTTTTTTGCCGATACTATCGTCAGGGCCGACTCCCCAAAACATGGTACACAGCTTGGATTGCATGGGCTGGACAAGGAAGCAAGAAACGCAATGCGTGCAAATACGACGCAAGCATGTGATGCCCCTTTCCGAAAGGTGGAAAGTCACGCCGGGTTTCATTGCATCCTAAGCTTACCCCGTAATGCTTCGCTGTCCGTGCGAACACTTTAAAGAAGCGCAAAAAGTGCCTTGTCGTAATCTTTTTACATAATACCGGATGTTTGTCCGCCCTTTTTGCATAATGGTGTGGCCCTCGGCTTCCAAACGCTCCTTCTGCGCTTCCACCCCGCCGGGGTACTTGGCGTTCAGCTCGCCGTTTGCCTTCAGCGTTCGCCAGTAGGGCGTTTCATCCCCATCGCGTTGATAGCTTGCCCAGGCCGCGATGGAGACAAAATTCCCGCCGTAATGGGGTCTGTAAAGTCCGCGTTGTTTTGCCTGGCGAAATAAGCCCGGATCGTACCCACGGTGAGCAATTTGCCATACGGTACGGTCCGCATGATTTCGTCATAGGCGATGGGCGGCGCGAAGTACATCCGCTCCCCGCCATATTTCCGGATGGTGGCCTCGTCCGTCATGATCTGTATTTTGGGCATCCCGTTATTCCTGTGAAGCATTGCGTTGAAGTCTTTTTGTCCTCGTTTGCCATACGATCGCCTCCTTTAGAAACAGCATACCGTATTATTTTACATGATGCAATGAGACGGTTTCCGTCTTATGCAAAAAAAACGTCAGGGCTGCGCAAAACAACCCTGACGAATGCGCTCAACCAATGTTTCCAACAACGGAAGTAGCCTGCGTCGCGTAATCGAAAAGTCTGGCCGCGGCGCGGCGGCACGCCTCCATCGTAACGGCGTCATACGCCGCGACGATCTCCTCCGGCGCGGGGACGTGGCCGAGCAATAGCTCAGAGCGCGCCATGTGGTTCATGCGCGAGACAGTGCTTTCCAGGCTCATTAGGACGTTTGCTTTTGTCTGGCCGCGCGTGCGCGCCAGTTCCTCTTCGCTCGGCCCGTGCGCGATCAGCCGCTCCACCTCGCCGCGTATCATATCGACCGCCGCGGCCTGCGAGGCGTTATTGGTCGCCACATAAACGCCGGAGACGCCGGTGTCGGCGTGGGAGGACTGGAATGTGTAGATCGAATAGCACAGGCCGTTTTCCTCGCGCACTTTTTTGAAAGAGACGGGAGCTCATGCCGCCGCCTAAAATGCTCGAAAAAATCTGCGCCGCATACCGGTCGGGATCGCCCGCGGGTATGCCGCGGAAGCCCAGGCAGACGTGGTTTTGCTCGATCGGTTTTTTCGCAGACTGTCGGCCGGTACGTACTGCGCGGGCTGAAACCCGGGCACGGGCGCGCGGCGGATCTTTGCGAAGGTTTCACAAAGCAAGTTTTCAACCGCGTCGTCAAAGCTGCCGGAGATGCCCACAACCATATTTTCCGCGACATAGTGCGCCTGCATATAGGCGCGCAGGGTGTCGCTTGTCATGGACGCAAGGTTCTCGCGGGTACCGATGATGGGGAAGCCAAGCGGCGAATTCTGATAGACGGCGCTGAAAGAGGCTTTCCACGACGAGCTCGTCCGGCGTATCCTCATACATATCGATTTCCTCGCCGATGACGCCGCGCTCAAGCGCCAGTTCGTTTTCCGGAAAGAGCGGGATAGTCAGCATATCGCCGAGGATGCGGATTCCCTTTTCAAGGTCCGTGTCAAGTGCGCGGAAGTAAAACTGGTGCATTCCTTCGTCGTGAAGGCGTTGAACTGCCCGCCGAGCGCGTCCATCTGGCGCGCAAGCTCCGCGGAGGAGGCGTTCTCCGTGCCTTTGAAGAGCATGTGCTCGATGAAATGCGAAATACCGTTTTCAGAGGCGGTCTCATAACGGCTGCCGTTGCCGATCCAGACGCCGACGCTGGCGCTGCGCACGTGCGGTATGCGTTCCATCAGGATACGGAGGCCGTTTTCCAAAGTTTTTTTGACGATCATAGCATTCTCATTTCTCGTATTCATGTGTAGGGCGGCGTTGTGTAGTACGCGCCGCTTTTCCCCTAGTGTTTGCCGAAATGCGTAAAATTAAACGGCGCGGCGTACCCGCGCGCGTTTTGGGACGTTGTGCTAAACCGGGGCATAAAAGCGATGAAGCCTCGGCGTGTAACGCAGGTGATCCCTGTGAGGAAGCCGCTTTTCCGCGTCACGGCAGTATACCGATGCGCCGCGCAACGTCCGTCAGGACGCCGCAGTACCACGCGTCTTTTTGCAACACCCGGAGCGTTTCGGGGTAGGGGAGAAGCGCGAGCTGCTCGACTTCCGCGTCCTGCTTGCGACAGTCCGTAAGTGTAAACGGCGCTTTGACAAAGTAAATGTCAAAGAGGCTGTTCCATTGCGTCACGGTATGCGCGACATGGACGAGCTGTTCCTCACGGAACCGCAGGCCGACTTCCTCCCAGGCTTCCCGGACAGCGCCCTGGCGGCTCGTCTCACCAGCCTGCACCCTGCCGCCGGTGACATCCCAGATGCCGGGGAAATACTGCTTCTGAAAGGAGCGCTGCTGCACGAGAAACTTGTTCTCGTGGTTGCAGATGACGATATGTACCAGGAGGTTATACATGCCGGGCGGCAGCTCTTCGCCGTTTTGTATGGTTTGGCCTGTAGCTGTGCCGTCGCGCCGGTATACATCCCAACGTTCCATCCTGTTTCCTCCGGTTATATGACAAAAAGAGGCGGCTTATCCGGCCGCCTCCTCGAATCACTTTGTTATTTCTTTTCCTCTTCCGTAACGTCCTTGCGGGAGAGGTTGATACGGCCCTTCTCATCGATCTCGGTGACCTTGACCCAGGTCCGTCGCCGATGTTGAGGACGTCCTCGACCTTGCTGACGCGGTGGTTCTCAAGCTTCGAGATATGAATCATGCCCTCTTTGCCGGGCGCAAATTCAACGAACGCGCCGAAGGTCATAATACGGGTAACCTTGCCGTAGAACACATCGCCAATCTGCGGATCACGGACGATGCCGTTGATGATCTTAAGCGCACGGCGGCAGGCCTCGATATCGGTAGAGGAAATAAAGATGCTGCCGTCTTCTTCGATGTCAATCTTCGTGCCGGTCTCAGCGGTGATCTTCTGAATGACGCTGCCGCCCTCGCCGATGACCTCACGGATTTTTTCCGTATCAATGGTGGTGCGGATCATTTTGGGCGCGTACTGGGAGAGCTCCTCGCGCGGCTCGGGAATCGCCTTGAGCGTGATCCGTCGAGGATCGCAAAGCGCGCGATACGGGTACGCTCCAGAGCGGACGCGATAATCTCGCGGGTCAGGCCGTCGATCTTGAGGTCCATCTGGATCGCCGTGATGCCCTTCTTGGTACCGGCGACCTTGAAGTCCATGTCGCCGAAGAAGTCCTCGACGCCCTGAATGTCCGTAAAGGTCAGCCAGCGGTCGCCCTCGGTGATGAGGCCGCAGGAAATACCGGCGACAGGCGCCTTGATCGGCACGCCGGCGTCCATGAGCGCGAGCGTGGAGCCGCAGACGGAACCCCCGGCGACGTGGAGCCGTTCGAGCTGAGCACTTCGCTGACAAGACGGATGCAGTACGGGAACTCGGCCTCGGACGGGGATGACGGGCTCGAGCGCACGCTCGGCGAGCGCGCCGTGGCCGATCTCGCGGCGGCCGGGGCTGCGGGACCGCGCGCCTCGCCGACGGAGTACGGCGGGAAGTTATAATGATGGATATAACGCTTGGAATCCTCGTCATAGATGGTGTCGAGCGTCCTGTCGCCGACGGTGCCAAGGCGTCACGGTTGTAAGCACCTGGGTCTGGCCGCGGGTGAAAAGCCCGAACCGTGGGTACGCGCGGCAGGACGCCGACCTCGGCCGCCAACGGGCGGACTTCGTCGAGCGCGCGGCCGTCGACACGCTTGCCGTTTCGAGCAGCCAGCGGCGGACGACCTGCTTCTCCAGTTTATAGAGGCAGTCGTCGATGAGCGCGTCGCTGTCCGGGTACTCCTCGGCAAAGTGAGCCTTGACGTCCTCGGTCAGCGCGGCAAGGCGCGGGTCGCGGACGGTCTTATCGTCCGTGTCCATGCAGTACTGCATTTTTTCGGTGGCATAGGCCGCAACCTTCTCAAAGAGCGCGTCGTCATGCGGCTTCTGCGCGTATTCAAATTTCGGCTTGCCGATCTCGGCAACGATTTTGTTAATGAATTCGATGGTTCTTTTGTTTTCCTCGTGGGCAACATGATACCCTCGAGCATGATCGTCGTCCGGCACTTCCTTCGCGCCGGCTTCGATCATCGCGACCTTGTCGCCGACGGAGGCCACGGTGACGTACATCTGGCTGCGCTCCGCCTGCTCCGCGGTCGGGTTGATGACGTACTGGCCGTCCATGCCAACCCGACGACGCAGCCCGCGATCGGGCCGCCCCACGGAATATCGGAAATGGCGATGGAGATGGACGCGCCGATCATGCCGGCAATCTCGGGGGAATTGTCGTATTCGACGGACATCACGGTGCAGACGAGCGCCACATCGTTGCGCATGTCCTTCGGGAAAAGCGGACGGATCGGGCGGTCGATCAGGCGTCCGGCAGGACGGCGCTTTTCAGAGGGACGGCCCTCGCGGCGCTGGAAGCTGCCCGGCACGCGGCCGACCGCGTAAAGGCGCTCCTCGAAGTCAACGGAGAGCGGGAAAAAGTCGACGCCCTCGCGGGGCTTTGCGGATGCGGTCACGTTGACAAGCACGGACGTGTCGCCATAGCGCACCATGCAGGGAACCGTTGGAGAGCTGGTGCAAACTTGCCCGTTTCGACGACAGCTTGCGCCCGCCGAGCGTCGTCTCGTAGACGCGCTCGTTGAATTCATTTCTTTCATGTTTTTGCCATTTTCGTTTCCTCCTTAATCGTTTGCAATTTGAAAGCACCGTCAAACAAGCTTTGGCGGCAGGTTCAACTGCTAAACAGTGGCTATGGGCCTCCGTTTCCGTGCCGCGCCTTAAAAAGACGCAATTCCAGCGGCTCTGCGGTCAGCCCCCGCAGCTTTTCGAAATATCTGCGCAGGTTGAGGTCGGCAATGATCTTACGGTAACGCTCAATGTCATTCTTCTGGAGGTAGTCCAGAAGTCTGCGGCGGCGGCCGACCATCTTGAGAAGCCCACGGTAACGGGTGATTGTCCTTATGATGGACCTTCAGATGCTCGGTGAGATAGGCGATGCGCTCCGTAAGGATCGCGATCTGAACCTCGGGCGAGCCGGTGTCGGACTCATGCAGACGGTTCTTCTCGATGACTGCGGTTTTTTGATCTTTCAGCAGCATGTGTTTCTACTCCTTTCATCAAATGCCGGAGGCACGGAAAGGGGCGGCGTAGATCCCGCTGAAACGGGCTTTGGATCCCCAATCTGAGCCACGGTTACGGCAGCTTCATAACTGCACGACGATACTATACCATACCTCGTCCGTTTTTGTAAAGCCTAAATTTCCGTATTCAGGGCAAAAAATGAGAAGAATCCATGCTGTATCGTATCCTTTACGGGTTTATTATCTCCCGCATCGCGTTTTTCAACCGGAGATGCGGAAAAAGGCGGAATGAATATTTGCCAAACCCTTTATGATTTCTTAAACGGGCATTTTCTGCAATATCCTGTTGAAAAAGGGGACGGGCTGTGTTATAATAAAAACCGTGATATGTAAACCGGGCGCGGCGTTTGAGAGACTTCGGAAACCCGGAAAACGGTTTTATAAAAGCTTCGGTGAGCTGTGCTTGTGTCTGCGCGCGGCGCGGTTTATTTGCAGCCGGAGATGGATCTAGATTATATTTAGAGGCGGGATTTTTTTATGCGAAAGCTATGGAAACGTGGTTTGGCGCTCGTTCTTGCGGGAACGATGCTTTGCGCGGCGCTGTCCGGCTGCGCCAACAAAGGACGAATGGCTCGGACGCGTCCAATGTATTACAGGTTCAGGCGGAGATGTACGATGCGTCTTACTGGGCGGCGCGGTCAAAAAACAGCGGTAAAGTCCTGCTTTCCACGGCGGACATTGCGCAGCTCAATACGCAGACCGCCGCGGGCGTCGAAAGCTTTGTCGATTTGGTGACGTACCCTCCGAGCTCAGCATGTCGGCGTTAAACGGCTACCTGTCGGAATATACGCTGCCTGAAGGCAGTCTGTACGGCGCAGACGGAGGCGTGATCTACGAGGCGCCGGAGGTCACTTACGACGAGGATGGCAACGAGGTACCGCCGGAGGGCGGCAGCCCGATACCTTTCCGACATCACAGCAAATATGAATCTGGACGGCATTGCGGCCACCAACCGCGTCAGCTACGCCCTGACGCTTCAGAATACCTCACTGCGCCGGTTCCCGTCGTCGGACCGGGTGTTCGCCTCTCAGGAGGAGCAGAACGAGGACCTCTTTTTGCAGGCGCCGCTGGTCGTCGGCGAGCCTGTCGTTGTGCTGCATACAAGCGCCGACCAGACGTGGTATTATGTGCAGATGCGCAATTGCCGCGGCTGGGTTTACTGGTCGGATCTGGTGTTTTTAGAGAAGAGCGCCTGGGTGTCCTATATTGAGAGCACTGATTTTATCGTCGTGACGGATGCGTCGATCACCGTGACGCCGCCAAATCCCTTGGACTCCCGCATGACGCTTTTATGGGCACTGTCCTGCCGATTTACACGGACGCACCGGCGGAGATCAACGGCCAGAGCACGGAGGGCTGTTATGTCGTGCGGGTGCCGGCCAAGGATCGCTTCGGAAATCTGGAATACAAGCCGGTTTGATACCGATGGGCAGCGGCGTGTCGCACGGTTTCCTGCCGTATACGTATGAAAACGTGCTCGAGGTGGCGTTTAAACTCGCGGGCGAAAAGCTTCATACGCGCGGCCTCTCGTACGGCTGGGACGCGGACCGGTTCTTCACCACAATCTATAAGACGTTCGGCATTTATCTGCCGTTTACGATTGCGGATCAGCGGAGCATGACCTGCGCTGACACAAACGTTGCGGAAATGTCTACGCGCCAGCGCAACAACTACTTTGCAAAGCTTTCCCCCGGCACGCTGCTTTATTCGGCCTCCTCGGCGTTCCTGTACCTGGGTTCCGTGGACGGCGTGCATTATATCCTCCATCCCGCCACGAGCTTCTTCATTGGCGAGACGCGCTATAACGCAAACAGTATCCTCATTACCCGGATGGATATGATCCAGGAAAGCGGCCTCTCTTATTACGACGCCGTGACCTTGGGCCGTGTATTTGGTCTCGCAAAATAGGCATTAGGAAATGTCCGTGCGGCTGGTGTTCGGTCCCGCTCATGAAATATACGTTTATATGTTGCCCCGGCCGTCCATGCGGCCGGGGTGTTTTATGCCGCAACGCACTGCTTAAATACCGTAAGTCTATGCAAACAAGGCGGCTTGTCTTATATCTGCGGTATGCGTTTACCTTTTTAACAAATCTTAGAAAGATTTGTTTATCTCGTTGACAAGGAAACTGTTTTTGTGGTATCCTTTTTAATAAACATAAACGTCTAATATTAAATCGTTTGTTAGTCAGATGCTTATGTTTGCCGGATTTATTGATTAAGAAGTGCTATGGAAAGGAAGTGGCTGGGATGGAATACCGGGAACTGATGCACAGAATTATGTATCTTGCAAAGCTGCACCGTGTACTTTCCGGAAAACGGCTGGCAAAAATGGACGCTTACGCGGGGCAGTGGATGCCCGTGTCCGATACGTGATGGAGAACGACGGCTGCAAGCAGGTGGATCTTGCAAACTTTTTGTAACGCCTGCGTCGGTGGCACTGTCCACAAAGCGGATGCAGAAGGCTGGATATCTTGAAAAGGAAGTGGACGAATATAACCTCCGCCGCAATAAGCTGCACGTGACGCCGCAGGGGCGCCAGCTTGCCGCCGACTGCAAGTGACGCGTTTGACGCGCTCGACCGCGAATCGTTTAAAGGGTTTACAGAGGAGGAGCTCGAGACGTTTGCCGGGCGGGTAGTTTTGAGACCGCGTTGCCAGTCGCAAATGGGCGGAATCGCGGGCGGCGGGCGCCGTCTGAGTTTTGAGGAAATGGGATGAGGTCACCAGGAATCGGATTATCGGCAGCGGCAAAAGGAAGATGGGGAAGATCGGGATTGAAGTGAAGGCATTCGTTGTACATTATGATAAATGACTTATTTTTGTGTTGCCGCGCAGGCGCATGGCTTTATCGAATTTCCCGGACGCCTATGAGGCGGGTTTTGAGGCGGATATCGCGCCTGTTAAACCATCATTTTGGAGGTCATGGCCGAGTAGTTCTGAAATGCGCATCCCGCTCCATATTTCTGATATTGTGGATACCGGTATCAATGGGATGCGGAATATGGCACGGTAGTTCAGTTGGTTAGAACGCTAGCCTGTCACGCTAGAGGTCGAGGGTTCAAGTCCCTTCTCGGTCGGGTACGAGGATATCCTTTATGAATGCGAGCAGTCTTTGAGACGGCTTAACACGGATTACATTGATTTTATTTTGTACACTGGCCGGATCTTGACACGCCGTTTTCCGAAACCATGGAAGCCATGAACACCTTAAAGAGACAGGGTAAGATTCGCTTTGTGGGCCTGTCAAACTTTGACAGGAATCAGATTCTCACCTGTGAAAAGGTCTGCAAGATCGACGCGATTCAGCCGCCGTATTCCATGGTCGTCCGCCGCGACGAGGATTTGATGAAATGGTGCGTGCAGCGCGGTATCAGTACGTTTACGTATGGTTCCTTGGGCGCGGGCATCCTTACCGGCGCTTTCCGCGAGCCCCGACCTTTGGGCCGAAGGATCCGCGCAACTTCTTCTATCCGTTCTTTAAGGAGCCGCGCTTCAGCAAGGTTATGAAGGTGCTCGACGTGATGGATAAGATTGCCGCCGATACCGGCAAATCGCTTCCTCAGATCGCCATTAACTGGTCCACGCAGAAGGACTACGTTTCGACGGCTCTCTGCGGCGTGAGAAATGCCGCCGAAGCCACGGAAAACTGCGCGACATTCGACTGGACGCTCTCTGATGAGCAGGTCAAGGCGATTGACGACGCAATTGCGGAACACCTCGACTTTGACGGAGCCGACCGCAATATCTAAGAATTATTAAGAAAAGAGCCTGTTCAAAACATGAACAGGCTTTTTTGCGTCTCCATGAGTCAATTATTGGCTTAGCCAGTGGGAAAGAAGAGACCTAGAGTGAAGATCTGCCAATTTCCCTTTCCATAAGGTATGGAAAGGTTTTTGGTGCTTTGATACGCGGAAACCCGTGCGCCACTGGGATAAAAGCTGTCGATTTTTTCTCGCAAGGTGTGGTATACTAAAAAGTTGAAAATTGTCTCGTCCGCGCGACCGTTTACAGATAGACGTGTCACCCCGCGCGGTGTTTATATGAATTTTGCAGTGTTTACCAGGATGAATACAACTTTAGGCTGTCGGATGGCCGGTTAAGCTGCAAAGGACGCTGCTTTTTCAGGGAATCTGGGAGACGCCGGGTGCGGCCGCTTCCGAAATATTTTGCCGCTGTGGAATTTTGTTCTTGCCGGATTGTATGAGCGTCCGACGTATTGCTTTTTTTTGCGCAGTGCATAGCGGACTATGGGTGCGCACAATCTGCACGGGGCATGGGATGCAACCTCTTGCAGCTTTGCATGGCGAGGCGTTTGACTGTATTAGAGCGGCGACTGCTGCGCGGCAAGGCGTTTTAGGATGGAATGGGCATTTTACAAGGCTTGCACTTGATACGATTGACGAGCCGGCCTGGGTAATTTCTGCTGCGTGCTAAAATATATTTGCCAGCCGTGCTGGAAAACGAGGAGAAAGTCGGGTTTATGTTTGACTCTTAGAAAATAAGTTACTTATCTGCGCGCTTACCGCTTGGCTGGTGGCGCAAGTACTGAAGGCGGGCATTTATGCGATTATCAACCGCGGTATCGACTGGAAGCGCCTTTTTTGGAGACGGCGGTATGCCGAGCGGGCATTCCGCGACGGTCTGCGCGCTTGCTACCGCGTCCGCGCTGACGTATGGGCTGGCGTCGTTTGAGTTTGCCGTAACGTTTATCCTGGCAATAATCGTGATGCACGACGCGATGGGCGTACGGCATGAGACGGGAAAACAAGCCCTGCTTTTGACGGAGATTTCAACCATTTTAGAGAACCTTACGAATCGGAGCTTGCGGAAGAAAACCTGAAGCTTTTTGTGGGGCATACGCCGTTTCAGGTCATCATAGGCGGCGGGCTTGGCGTCGTCGTGGCATTGATCCTGTGCAGTTAGCGGCATAGACTGCTTCGTCAGAGCGCTGTGAATAAAACGGGCGGAGAACCCGGCAAACAGGGAACGGCGGAGCATTTGTCGGACGCATCTCGCATTTTCTGGCCTTTACAACAAAAACCGCCCCGCCTGAATGACGGGGCGTATGCGTGCTTTTTCGGTCTACTTTACACGAAACGCGCGATCTCGTCAAAGCGCTTTGCGCTTTTGGCGCGGGGCGTTTTGTCCGCCGAATAACCGACGGAAACAATGAGACGGACGCGCTTGTCCGCTGGGATATCAAAAATACGCCTTTGTTTTTTCCTCGTTAAAAAGACCCATAATACATGTGCCAAGCCCCAGGACGGAGGCGGCGAGGCAAATTTGCGCCGTCACAAGCCCAATGTCGATCTGGGCGAAATGCTGGCTGTCCATGGTGTCCGCGATGCGCGGTGAAAGCTGCGCGTGTTCTTCTAAAATGATAATAAAAGCCGGCGCTTTGTCCGTAAACTGGTTCGCGCCGCCTTCCTGCACGCACGCGGCCGCCCGGCGCGCGGCCTCCGGGCTTTCCGCCACGACAAAGCTCCAAGGCTGGCTGTTGCACGCCGACGGTGCAAGGCGCGCCGCGTTGAGGACCGCCTCCAGTTTGTCGTGCGGGACGGCTCACCCGTATAGTTACGGCAGCTTTCGCGTAAATTGACAAGTTCCATAAAGTCCATAAGAAAACCTCCTGCTTTTTCCTCATTGTAGCATCTTTTGCCCGGGACGCGCAAGCGGTTTGACGAAACGTTTGTTTAATGTAACCGGATACCCTCGCGGGCGAGGATACCGGCCGCTTCCGCAACGTCGTCCCTGTGTACGTAAAAAAATGTATTCGTACTGCATGTTGCCGTCCTGACGGAAGGGCGCAATCCGGTGCCCGCCGGGGGTAAGAACGACCGACGGCGGACGTCAGGTTCCTGACGCGCAAGCGGTATGCAATCCCGCCGCGTTTCAGCGCGCCGCGGACGTTCTCCTGTGTTTCCGGGGAAAAGGTGGAAAGTAGCTCCCGTCTATTGAAAATCGTAAGCATGACGCCGCCCTCATTCAATGGTTACTAGGTTCATTATAGCTGCGCGGATGCGCGGTGTCAAACTTCATTGCGCTGTTTTATCGGCGGACCGGCATAAATTTCGGGAACAATAGGTGATGACCGTGCGAGAAATTAAAATTGAAAAGAACGACGCGGGACAGCGCGCCGACCATTTTTAAGTAAGGCGCTGCCCGCGCTGCCGCCCTCCCTGCGGCAGAAATACCTGCGCATCAAGCGGATTAAGCGAAATGGAAGCCGCTGCCGTCCGGACGACAGGCTCCGGGAGGGAGACGTGCTCGCGCTCTATATCGGGGATGAATTTTTCGAGCGGCCGCACGGCGACGAGGCGTGGCGCGGCATAAAGCCGGAGCTACACGTGGCGTATGAGGACGACAATATTTTGATTGCGGATAAGCGTGCGGGGATGCTCGTCCATTCGGACGAAACCGGCGACGAAAACACGCTGATCAACCACATCAAGGCCTACCTTTTATGAAAAAAAGGGCGCGTGGGACCCGGCGGCGGAGCAGTCGTTTGCGCCGGCGCTTGCCAACCGTATCGACCGCAACACCTGCGGCTTGGTGCTCGCGGCCAAAAACGCCGAAGCGCTGCGTATTTTAAACGACAAAATTCGTGACCGCGAGATCCGCAAACAGTATTACTGCATTGTGCACGGCGTGATGTCGCCCAAAACGGGCGGCTCGACGGGTATCTGGAACGCGACCTGAAGCATATGACCGTCCGCGTCCGGCGGGAAAAAACGGCGGATGCCAGGAGCGCGGCGACGGTATACCGCACGCTGGAAACGCGCGACGGGCTTTTCTCTGCTCGAATGCGAGCTCCTCACGGGCGCACGCACCAGATCCGCGCGCAGTTTGCGTCGGCCGGGCACCCGCTGCTGGGCGACGGCAAGTATGGTACAAACGAGCAAAACCGCGCCTATCGCCAGCGGTATCAGGCGCTCCAGTCCCACCGCGTGGTGTTCGACTTTCAGACGGACGCAGGCGTCCTCGCTTATTTAAAAAGGAACCTGCGTTGAGGCGGAGGAGCCGGATTTTTTGCGCGCCTTTCGGGCGGGGAAGCTCAGGCGATAAGCTGTAGGAGTCAGGCCGTGTTTGCATGGAAAGACGGCGTTCTGCCGTTCACCTGCGCGAGTGGCCGCTTTTGTAATGGGACTTTAGGCACCTGCCGAAACTACTGGACGGCGCAAGTGTTTCAGGTTTTCCGTGTTGCGGCGGATACCTATAAAAGTTCGTTTTTTAGAAAATTTGATTTACGGCGCGCCGTCATTTGGAAAGTGACGGCGCGTATTTTTTAACGCCGCCGGGTCATGCTATCCCAAAGAGGTGAAAACATGACAGCCACTGAAATACAAAAATTCCGATCCGGGAGAGCCTCAGTGAAAACGAGGCGTCCATGAACCGGATTTTTGAAAAGGACAGCATCTTTAATTTGCGTCACGTGGTCTCGCGCGACGGCGAGACCCGCTGCTTTATCGCTTATTTCGACGGCATGGTGGATAATCAGGTCGTCGATCTCAACATACTTCGCCCTTTGACGCTTTGCAGCGGTTCGTTCTCCCCCGCAGACGCTTGCGGAACGCGTGATTACAACGGATACCTTTGAAATTTCAAACGACCTTTCAAAAGCCTGCGCCGCGATGATACAGGGCGACACAGTCATATTTGTAGACGGTTTCGCGGAAGCAATCTCCGCATCGTCAAAAGGGTTCAAAACGCGGAGCGTGGACGAACCGGACTCGGAAAAAAATATACGCGGCCCCAGAGAGGGTTTTACGGAGTCCATTATAACAAATACGGCGCTTGTGCGGCGCTGTCTGCTCTCCCCGGACCTGAAAATGGACATGGAAAGCGTGACGACGCTCTCCGACCAAAAAATCTGCCTCTGCTACCTCGATACGATGGTAGACAAAAACGTGCTGGAGCGTCTGAAAAAGCGTTTGTCGCGCCTCAGCATCAAGACGGCGCTTTCCGCGAACTATATCGAGGAAAATATCCGGGACTCCAAATATTCCCCTTTTAAAACGGTCGGTATGACGGAAAAGCCGGATATTGTCGCCGCGAAACTACTCGAGGGGCGCATCGCCATCATCGTTGACGGTACGCCGAGCGTTTTGACCGTCCCGTTTTTACTGTTAGAGTATTTCCAATCGGGGAACGATTATTATACGAACTTCTGGCTTGGGAGCGCGCAGCGCTTCTGCGGATTATCGGCGTGTTTTTATCAATCAGCGTGCCCGCGATCTATATTTCGCTGATCTGCTTCCATCAGGAAATGCTGCCGGTTGCTGCTGCTCTCGGTCGCGTCCGCGCGCGAGGGCGTGCCGCTTTCCGCCATTTTGGAGCTTGTTGTCATGCTCGCGGCGTTTGAAATTTTGAATGAGGCGGGCGTCATGATGCCGCAGGGTATCGGCAACGCCCTTTCGACGGTCGGCGGCGTCGTGATCGGCCAGGCGGCTGTGGACGCGCGCATTATTTCAGCGCCGCTTGTCATTGTCGTCGCCTTTACGGGCCTGACGGATTTGCTGGCGCCCAAAATGAAGGAGGCTATGCTGGTCAGCCGTTTGTTCCTCCTGGCGTTGTCCGCCATGGTCGGCTTGTATGGGTATATTATAGGCGTGCTGTTCATCCTGGCGTTTTTGATTTCCATGAACAGTTTCGGGGTGCCCTACACGTCCTTTATCGCGACGTGGCGGCTCCAGGATATGCACGATACGGGGATTCGAGCGCCGCTGTGGACACTACGCATAAGCCGAGCGTTAGGGAAAGCGAGGATACCGCAAGGTGATGAAGTATGTGTTTCGCCTGCTTTTTGCCGGCAACGCTGCTGCTGCTATTGAGCGGATGCTGGAGTTACAGCGAGCTGAACGAACGCACCATCATTGCCGGCGCCGCAATCGACCTTACGGACTCCGGCGAGATCCTGTTGACTGCCGAGACGGTCGAATTCAGCGACGGGGAAACCCAGGGCGTGCAAGCCGAGGTCCTGACGGGCAAGGGGAGAAGCATTGCGGAGGCTGTATACGATATCATGAATCAGTCCGGCAAGGAGCTTTACTGGTATCAGGCCACACTGCTGGTGCTTGACAATAAATACGCCAAGCAGGGAATCCGGGAACTGCTCGATTATATCCTCAACGAAAATGAAATGCGGCTGACCTTAAAGCTGGCGGTTTCGCGGCTAGAGACCGCGGCGGAGGTTTTTGAATTGGAATGTCACGGCTCCAACATCAAAAGCTTCGCGATTGACGCCATCATAAAAGAGCAGAGCAGGCTGGGCAAAACGGTTGAGTCGGATTCCTATCATACCATCAACCGGATGCTGGAACCGGGCGCGGAGTTCGCGCTCTCACAGATTTTAAGCGATGTGAGCCAGAAAGCCGCTACCGTGGATATTGCCGGGTGCGGCGTTTTTAAGGACGACAAGCTCGTAGGATGGCTGGACGATGACGAGACGGTGTTTGTCCAGTTGCTGGAGGGCAATGTGCAGAAAGCGGAGTTTGACTTTCTCGTGGAAGGCTCGCGCGTCGCCGTCAACGCGTCGGACTGGAAAATCAAGACAAAGCCCAATATCGACAAGGCGGAAGCTGACGTAGAGATCAACGCAGGTTACGAAATTTTAGTGATAGACGGGGACTTGAACGTCAACGAGCCGGCGGATACGGAAAAAATCAGTACAGCGCTCGGCCGGCTTGTGGAGAGCCATTTGAAGGATATGGTGGAGCATTTGCAGGCGCTTTCCTGCGACGCGCTCGGCTGGGGGAAATCTTGTTTGGCAGAGTAACCCGGAGGGCTATAAGGGCCTTGCTTCCTGGTATGACATCTTCAATCAAATGGACACCCGGCTTACCATGAAATTCAGCAACAACAATAATTTGCCGGGAACAGGGTGCGCCTGTCTTAGGGAATGGAGGGCACATGTATAAATCGATCAGTCCGCGGGTAGTCTGCATAGTAACGCTGCTTGTATATATCGCGAACGCCTATATTCTCGGAAACGACCGCGTGGCGGGGAGAAATTCCTGGCTGTGCGTGTTGCTTTCGGCGATCCTTTTTATTCCGGTGTTCCTGTTGTTTCAATTCCTTGTGAAAAGGTATCCGGGCCGCAATTTCTTTGAAATTATGAACGAGATATTCGGGAAAACGGTGATGAAGGTTCTGGCCGTCGTTTACGTCGCCTATGGCATATGCGTGCTCAGCATGTCGTTCAACTGCTTCGCGCGGTTCGTCAGCTCCAATATTTTACCGGATACGCCGAAGTATGTCATGGGGGTTGCCATCGCGCTGTGCTCCGCGTATCTTGTGTACAAGGGCACGTTGGTCATTGGAAAGTGGGCCGCGTTTGTCCTGCCGGTCGTGCTGCTGTTTATCCTTATTTCCCTGCTTGGCTCCATTCCGTCGCTCCATTTTGAGTATCTGTTCCCGATTGCTGAGAATAAGCAGGACCTGCTGGTGGGGTGTACCGGTACCTTGCATTCCCGGTCGGGGAGCCGATTGTCCTTTTTTTCCCTGATGCCGGCCGTGAAAGGCCGTGTCCGGCTGCGGCACTGGCTCATTCCGCTCGCGTTGGCGGCGGGCATCCTTTCTGTGTCGTTTGCGCGCGACACAATGGTGCTGGGCGGTTCGCTTTCCGGGATTTTAAGCTTTTCGACAAACCACGCGGACAGCATCACCGGTTATTTGAACTTCACGCAGCGTACGGAAGTAATTACCTCGCTGATCCCGGCCGCGGCGGGGATCATGGAGGCTGCGGTGACGCTCCTCTTTGTCTCGCAGGGGTTCGACGCGATCTTTGAAAAACCATTCCTGGATTGGGATCGTGGCGGGAACGCTCGGGGGGGCTTGCGATCAGCTTCACCGTTTTCAAGACAAGCGCTATTTTGGAACAGCGCTATATGGTATGGCCGCTCATCTCCGTACCGCTGCAAAGCGTCGTTCCGCTGGCCTGTTTGATAACCTGTTCCGTGAAAAGCGGGATGCGTCGAAAATATTGGCGCGTCGCTTGAAAAGGCAGATGATGTAGTGTATAATTAACTATCATTATGCGCATCTTTCTGCGTAAACCAGGAGTTTTATCTTGCCTGAATTTGATTTTTGGGAATTGCTTATCACGATACCGGCCGTGTTGCTGGCGCTGACCTTTCATGAGGCGGCTCATGGATTCGTCGCCTATAAGCTGGGCGACACGACGGCGCGCGACTGCGGCCGGTTGACGTTGAATCCGTTCCGGCACATCGATCCGCTGGGGCTTTTTATGTATGGTGCTCCCTGCGCTTTGGCTGGGCGAAACCTGTCCCTGTCGATCCGCGTCGCTTCCGGCACCCACGGCGCGACATGGCGCTGGTCGCGGTCGCGGGACCGCTGATAAACGTACTGCTCTCCTTTGTGGGCGTCCTCTTTTATTATCTTTTGGCGCTGTATTTTCCGACGTCCGCGTTTGCAGACGCGATGGGGTCTTTTTTTTCGTCGTGACGGCGGTGCTGAGCGCCGGATTTGCCGTCTTTAACCTGATTCCGCTGCCGCCTTTGGACGGTTCCCGGATTCTTGGTATGCTTTTTGCCGCCAAAGTGGGCATACTACTTATGCGCTATGAGCGCTATGTCCAGCTTGCGCTGGTGTTGCTTCTCATAACCGGCGTGCTGTCGGCGCCTCTTGCGGCGGCGCAGGGGCTTTTTGTTGGGCGGGATTGAGAGTGTTGTCAGATGGATCGTACTTTGACGTTTAAGCTCGACTCGTTTGAGGGACCGCTCGACCTGCTTTTTACAGCTTGTCTCGGCAAACCGCGTGGACATCATGGACATCCCTGTGGCGCTTATTTTGGAACAGTACCTTTGCGGTGCTTGACCACATTCTCGAAGAAAATCTTGAGAACGCCTGCGACTTTGTTGCCATGGCGGCGAGGCTTGTGTACATAAAGACGCGCCTGCTCCTTCCAAAACCGGAAAAGGACGAGGAGGACCCGCGCGCCGCGCTGACACAGAGCCTGATTGAATATCAACGTGTGAAAAACGCCGCGCCCTTCCTTTCAAGGCGGGTGCAGGCGGGCGCGACAGCTTTACAAAGCGCCGGAGCCGCTTCGCGCGGCGGCGGCAGTGCATTATCATCACGCGCCGGCCGACCTGTGCGCGGCGCGCAACGTACTCGAGCGGGCGCGGCGGAAGATGCCGCCGTCCGTCGCTGCATTTGACGGGATCGTGGGATTTGAACCGGCGCCGGTCGAGGAAAAGATCGCGCGGATCATGGACACGCTCTCCGAACAGGGCAGCGTGTCCGCGCGCAGCCTTTACAGCCAGGTGCATTCGCGTTCGAGCTTGTGGCGGTTTTTTGGCGCTTTGGAGCTGATGGCGAACCGGCGCGTCAGCGTTGAGGATACGCCGGACGGCGTGATCGTATTTGAGGGCGGAGAGGAAGCATGAACAATTCTGAACTTTGCAGTATGATAGAGGCCATCCTCTTTGCCGCGGGAGAGCCCGTGCCGTTTGAAAGGCTCTGCCGCGGCGCGGCGTGCGAGCCGATCGAACTTGCGGCGGCGCTCGACGACCTCGCGGGCATGTACAGCTTCGACCGGCGCGGAATCCGCCTGGTGCGCGTCAACGACACGGCGCAGCTCGCGACCGCGCCCGAGTACGCGGAGCAGGTCCGCGCGGCGCTGGAAATGCGGCGCGCGCCCGCGCCTCGCAGCCGTCGCTGGAAGTGCTGGCCATTATCGCGGCGAACCAGCCGACGACACGCGCCTATATTGAACAGGTGCGCGGGGTGGACAGCTCCTATACGGTGGGCGTTTTGATGGAAAAGGGCATCGTGGAGGAGGCGGGGCGTCTCGACGTCCCCGGCCGCCCCATGCTGCTGCGCACGACGCCGGAGTTTTTGCGTATTTTCGGCGTTTCGTCGTATGCGGAGCTGGCGGAGCTGCCGGAAATCCGGGCGCTTCGGGCGGAAGAACCGAAGCCTGCCGGGGACGAAAGCCCGGAAGGACAGCCTGAAGCGGGACAGGGCTTGCCGGTTCCTGCGGATGCGGCGACCGCCGCGACGGCGGGCGAACGTCCTGCCGACGCGGAAGCGTATGAACCTGAGGAGCTTACAGAACAGCGCCCGGTTGAGGCGGAGGAGCGGCGCCCGGCTGAAATGGAAGAACCGAAAATCGGCGAACCGTCCCTTACCGTGCAAATGACGGCCTTTTCTTCGGCGCGCGGCGCGCAGGATGCGGACATGGACGCTGCTGCGGGCGTTCGGGACGGAGAATCGACGTGAACGGCTGGCTGCTGGCCCTGCTGATAACAGCGGGCATATTGGGCATACTAGTAATGCTGCGTTTGGACTGCGCGTCGTATACATGGGCGGCGAGGTGGAAGTGTATTTCTGCATCAGCCGCATCCGGTTCCGGATCTATGCTAGCGCGAAGAAAAAAAGGCGAAGAAGCAGAAAAAAGAAAAAAAAGCGCGGCGGGAAGCCGCAGGAAAAAAAGAAAAATAAGCGGAGTCTGGGCGATATTTTGGAGCTGGTTGGCAGCGTTAGCGGCGTGGCGGCCCGGCTGCTCAAGCGTATCCGGGTGGAGGTGCTCAGAGGCCGTATTATCGTGTGCAGGAAGGACGCGGCTGCGGCCGCGATCGCTTACGGGAACATGTGGGCGGCGGTTGGCGCCGCGCACGCGCTGCTCGATAATCTCGTAACGGTGAAATCGTTCGCGGTGGACGTGTTGCTGGATTATGAGGGCGATAAGACCCGCGCCGAGGGCGTTTTGGAAATTGCGTTCCGCAACCTTTACGTTAGCGGCGATTTACGGGATTGTCAGGGCGCTGTGGGGTCATAAAAAAATGTATTGCAGGGAAGCGGCGGTTCGCCGCGTAAACTAACCAAAAGAGCTGCGGCCGACGCGGTATCCGGCAAGGATCAGGCGGCGCAGTCATGAGGCGTTGATGGAGGCACTTATGAGTGAGACAAACAGACATCCAATCGGTGAGGTCATGGGCCTTACGATGCAGAAGGTCAAGGAAATGATAGACGCGAACACCATCGTCGGCGAGCCTGATCCGGGCGGACGGCGTTACGCTGGTGCCGGTGTCGAAGATCAGCGTCGGGTTTGGTTCCGGCGGTTCCGATTTCAGGGAAAAAGCCGGACGAGGACGGCCGTAACTGGCGGCGGCGGCGGCGCAGGTATCCACGATTACGCCCGTCGTTTTCCTGGTGATCTCGGACGGCAACGTGCGCGTGCTGAGCGTGGATTCCGCGCCGCAGAGCACGGCTGACCGTATCATTGAGCTTTGCCCCAGGTGATCGAAAAAGGTCGAGGCTTTTATCGCCTCCCGCACGCCAATCAAGGAAGAAACGGAAGAATAAGGCTGCCGGTTCAGACGGCGTTTGTTTTAGACATCTGCGCGGCCGCTTTGAGGTGAAAAAAACGGCTGTGATGAAAAAGTGGATTTGCGCGGTGCTTTTGGTGTCCGCGCTGACGGGTGTTGCCTGCGCGGGCGATGTCAGCGCGGGGAGCGCGATTTTAATAGACGCGGCGTCCGGCGAGGCGCTGTATGAAAAAAAAAGCCTGACGAGCGCCGGCTGATCGCGAGCACAACGAAGATTATGACCGCGCTTGTGGTCATAGAAAACTGTGAGCTTGACGAAAGGTCGAAGTCCCGAAGGAATGCGAGCGCGTCGGCGGGTCGTCGATGTATCTGCGCGCAGGCGACGATGTGACCGTGCGCGAGCTGCTCTACGGCCTTCTGCTGATGTCCGGCAACGACGCGGGCCTCGCGCTCGCGTATCACTGCGGCAAAGGCGACGTCGAGACATTTGTCATGATGATGAACATGTACGCGCAGGAGCTGGGCCTTGCGGATACGTCGTTTGAAAACCCGCACGGGCTGGACGGCGCGCAGCACTACTCGACCGCGCGCGATATGGCGCGTCTTGCCGCGCACGCCATGCGCAACGAGACGTTCCGCGAGATTGTGGGGACGAAGGATATCACGATATCGGGCCGTTTCATGCACAATCACAATAAGCTCCTGTGGCGCTTCGACGGCGTTTGCGGCGTTAAAACCGGGTTTACGAAGGCCGCGGGACGCTGCCTGGTGAGCTGCGCGGGCGGGAGGGCAGGCAGTTTGTCGCCGTGACGCTCTCGGCGCCGGACGACTGGAACGACCATGAGAAGCTCTATCGCGCGGTGTTCGACGCGCTGGAAGAATGTACGCTCGTAAAAGCGGGTGAGCGCGCGGCGCTCGTGCCGAGCGTGAGGGGCGACGATGCGGCGGTTGCGTATGACGGGGACTTTACGATGTGGCTGACGCCATGAGTATGGACCGCGGAGGTTCGGCTGAATTTGCCGTCCTTCGTATACAGCGGACGGCTGCGCGGAGAGCGCGCGGGCAGCGCGGATATTTACGTGCGCGACGCGAAGGTTGGAAGCGTTGGGCTGATTTATGAATGAAGCGGAGATAAAACATTGAAGCAGAGATTGCAAAAATTATTGGCCTCGGCGGGATTTGCTCCGCCGCCGCGGCCGAGACGTACATAAGCGTCGGGCGCGTGACGGTCAACGGCGACGTGGCGCGGCTGGGCGACGGCGCGGACCCGGACGCCGACACGGTATTACTTGACGGCAAACCCGTCGATTTTTCCGGGAGGAATCTCTTTATATCATGCTGCACAAGCCCGTGGGGATACGTCTCCACGATGGCGGACGAGCGCGGCCGCCGCACAGTGCGCGACCTGACGGCGGACGTGGGCGCGCGGGTGTACCGGTGGGCCGGCTCGACCTCAATTCGTCGGGGCTGCTGCTCATGACGAACGACGGCGAGCTTGCGCATAAGCTGATGCACCCGAAGTACGAGGTGGAAAAAAACGTACCTCGTCGGCGTGCGCGGCGACGCGGCGGCGGCGCTTGCGGTGCTGCGCGCGCCGATGGAGCTTGACGGCGCGGCGCTGAGTCCGGCCAAGGTGGAGTTTGTCAAAACGACGCCGGAGGGCGCAGTGTTGCGGTTTGTAATCCACGAGGGGCGCAACCGCCAGGTGCGGCGCATGTGCGAAAAAAAGCGGATTTGGAAGTTTCCTGGCTGCGCCGCGTCGCGGAAGGACAGCTCGTCCTCGGCGACCTGCCGCGCGGCGCCTGGCGCTATCTGACGCAGGCCGAGGTGGCGTATCTGAAGTCCATTTAAGGAGATAAGAGGTATGGAAAACGATCTCAATGCAAGACTTGCCGCAATGTCGATGCATTTTTCCAAGAGTCAGAGGGCGCTTGCCGGCTACATAGTCGATCATTGCGACAAGGCGGCGTTTCTCACGGCGAACAAGCTTGGCGAGGCGGTGGGCGTCAGCGAGTCCACGGTCGTGCGGTTCGCCGTGCGTCTTGGCTACGACGGCTACCCGGAGCTGCAGCGCGCCGTGCAGGAGCTTATCCGCAACCGCCTGACCGCGGTGCAGCGCCTTGACGTGACGGCGTCGCTGCTCGACGAGCAGGACGTCCTCAAGAGCGTCATGCGCGAGGATATCGACCGCATCAGCGCGACGCTCGCGAGCGTGGACGCCGCGGTGTTCGACGACGCGGTGCGCCGCACGCTGGGCGCACGGCGCATTTACATCATTGGGCTGCGTTCCTCGTCCGCGCTGGCGGAATTTCTGTATTTCTATTTCAATCTGATTTTCGAGGACGTGAAGCTCTTGACTTCCTCGTCTTCGAGCGTGCTGTCGGAGCAGCTTTTGCGGGCGAACAAAGGGCGATACGATCATCGGCATCAGCTTCCCGCGCTATTCGCGCATGACGGTGGACGCGCTGGAGTACGCGCATGGCAAGGGCGCGGACGTGATCGCGATTACGGACAGCCCCGTCTCGCCGCTCGTGCAGCACGCGGATTGCGCGCTTTTGCCGAGAGCGACACGGCCTCGTTTGTCGATTCGCTGGTCGCGCCGATGAGCCTTATCAACGCCCTGGTCGTGGCGGCCGGGATGCACCGGCGCGAGGCGCTGCGGCAGGTGTTTGGGGACCTCGAGGGGATTTGGGACAAGTATGAAGTCTACCGGAAAGCGGAGACGCTTTTAAGATATGGCAAATGTGATAATCATAGGCGGCGGGGCAGCCGGAATGATGGCGGCGGGAACCGCCGTGCGCGAGGGCCATGACGTGACGGTGCTCGAGCACAGCCGCAAAACGCTTTTAAAGCTTGGCATCACTGGCAAGGGCCGCTGCAACCTGACAAACGACTGCGACGTGCGAGTGCTTGTGGCGAATACGCCGCACGGCGGCAAGTTTTTATACGGCGCGTTTTCACGCACCACGGCGCAGGATGTGATGGACCTGTTTACATCGCTCGGCGTGCCGCTCAAAACAGAGCGGGGCGGACGGGTATTCCCGGTGTCCGACCGCGCGTTTGACGTGGTGGACGCGCTCCGGCGTTATGCGGCGGGCGCGAAGATCGTATTTGCGGAGGCAAAGGGCCTGTGCGTACAGGATGGCGCCGTGCGCGGCGTGGAGACGTCCGCGGGCGTTCTGGCAACGGAGCATGTGATCCTCGCAGCCGGCGGGCGTTCGTACCCGGCAACGGGCTCGGACGGCTCGGGTTATGCGATGGCGCGCGCCGTGGGGCATACCGTTATGGAGCCGGAGCCGTCGCTCGTGCCGTTTCGCGCCGAGCAGGCGACCTGCGCGCCGCTTGCGGGTTTGACGCTGAAAAACGTCGCGCTCACGCTCTCCTGCGGCGGCAAGGCCATCTATGCGGAGCAGGGCGAAATGCTTTCACGCATACCGGGATTTCGGGACCGCTGGTGCTCTCGGCGAGCGTCCATCTGCGCGGGACGGAAGGCGCTGCGAGGTGTCGCTCGACTTGAAGCCCGCGCTGGACGACGCGGCGCTCGACGCGCGTCTTTTACGGGAAATCGAGGCGGCGCCGAACGTCAATTTCTCAAGTCTTGTGCCGAAGCTCCTGCCGAAAGCCATGACGCGCGCGGTCTGCGACCGCAGCGGGATCGCGCCGGGGCAGAAAGTCAACGTTCTGACGCGCGTCCAGCGCACGGCGCTGGTGCGGACGCTCAAAGCGTTTTCGCTGGGCGAGGTCGCAAAGTGCGGCTTTGACGAGGCGATCGTGACGGCGGGCGGCGTATCGACCGCGGAGATCGATCCGAAAACCATGCGCTCAAGCTGGTGTCCGGCCTTTCGTTTGCGGGCGAGGTAATCGACGTGGACGCCTACACGGGCGGTTTTAATTTGCAGATTGCTTGGGCGACGGGCCGCGGCGGCGCACGGCATTTGATTGTGGAGGATTTATGATGAAAACAATACAGATAGCGCTCGATGGGCCGTCGGGCTCCGGAAAATCCACGATGGCCCGCCGGATTTCGCGCGAGCTGGGGTTTTATTATATCGACACGGGCGCGCTTTGCCGCGCTGTAGGGCTTTATCAAACGCCGCGGCGTCGATCCGTCGGACGGGCGGCCGTGGCCGCAGCGCTTTGATGCGTGCGCGGTGACGTTTGCGTTTGCCGACGGCGCACAGCGGACAATGCTGGACGGCGAGGACGTCAGCCAGGCAATCCGTGCCCCGGAAATTTCACAGATCGCGTCAAAGACGGCGCATTCCCTTGCGTGCGTGCGCTGCTTTTGGACGTGCAGCGCGCGTTTGCGCGCGGCAACAACATTATTATGGACGGGCGCGATATCGGCACGACGATCCTGCCCGACGCGCCGGTCAAGATCTTCCTGACGGCGTCGGCGGAGGATCGGGCGATGCGGCGCTTCCATGAGCTGGCGGAGCGCGGCGAGCCTGTGACGTATGAGGACGTCCTTCGTGAGCAGAAGGAGCGGGACTTCCGCGACGAAAACAGGGAGGTATCCCCGCTGCGCCGCGCGGACGACGCGCTGCTTGTGGATACGACGGGCCTCAGCCTGGAAGAGGGCTATTTGAAGCTGCGCCGTTTGATCGATCAATGCCTGGAGGAGTTGCAATGTGGCGAAAAATCGTGTACTGTATTGTAAAGCTGGCTCTGATTTTTCAGCCCTGTCAAGGCGCATCACAGAGAGCGCCTGCCTGAGGGCGCGTGCGTCATCTGCCCGAATCACGCGGCGTACCGGGACCCGTTCTGCGTCGCAATGGCCGTTGGGCACGGCGAGTACCTGCACTATATGACGAAAGCGTCTTATTACGATAAACCGGTGATCGGCCCGTTTATCCGCTCAATTGGCGCGTTTCGCGTCGATCCGGAAAAAGGGTATCTTTCAGCGATCCGGGAAGCCATGCAGTTTCTGAAAAACGGGGAGAAGGTCTGTATCTTTCCGGAAGGCACGCGCAACCGCACGGGCGGGGACCTGGAGGGCAAAGCGGGCGCCGCGATGATCGCGGCGCGGATGCATGTCCCGGTCGTGCCGACGAAGATTGAGAACAGCCGGAAGTTTTTCCGCTTTGTGCATGTGACCTTCGGGGAGCCGATTTACATAGAAACGGCGCCGCGCGCTCGGCAGCGACGCTTACCATGAGGCTGCTGACCGCATCATGGCGGCCATCCGTTCGTTATGAGGATCACGGTTGCGGGGACGGCCGGTTTCTGCTTCGGCGTGAACCGGGCGGTCGAGATGGCGATGGACGCGGCGGGTAATTTAAGCGATGTGTATATGTTGGGGCAGCTGATCCACAATGACGCGGTGACCGCGCGGCTGCTCGGCCTGGGCGTGCGGTACGTGGAGACGCTCGACGGCGTGCCTCCGGGCGCGTCCGTGATCGTGCGCGCGCATGGCGTGCCGAAGGGGACTTTACGAAGACCTTGCAGCCCGCGGGCTGCGCGTCGTGGACGTGACGTGCCCGTTTGTGCGGAAGATTCACCGCATTGTGGAGGAGAGTCCCGCGCGGGCCGCCTTATCCTTATTATGGGCGACCCCGCGCATCCCGAGGTGATTGGGATTAGCGGCTGGTGCCGCGACGCCGTGGTGCTGAAAGACGCCGGAGAACTGGAAAAATATCTTGCCGAAGGCTGTAAGGATGTCGAAACCCGTCAGTCTTGTGGCTCAAACAACGTCAAATCGAACAAAGTGGGGGAAATTTTCGTAAATAACAGTAAAAAAGTATATACAAATTTAAAAATATTTGATACAATATGTAATGCTACCGATGAAAGGCAGTCTGAGTGCGCTCGGATCGCGTCTGAGTCGGAAGTCATGCTGGTGATTGGAGACGGCAACAGTTCCAACACACGAAAGCTCGAGGAAGTTGCCGGAGCCAACTGTGCGAAGGTGTATCGTATCGACGGTGCGCGGGAGCTCAATAACCGGTGGTTTGAAAACGTAAGTACCGTTGGGATAACCGCAGGAGCTTCGACGCCGGCGTGGATAATAAAGGAGGTAGTAAACAAGATGAGTGAGGAAATGAAAAACCAAATCGCTGAGGAGGCCGTGAACGAGGCCGAAGAGAATTTTTGAGCAGATGCTTGAGGATTCGATCAAAACTTTAAATACGGGGGACAAGGTTACGGGCATCGTGACGGCGATCAATTCCGGCGAGATTAATGTGGATCTTGGCGTGAAACAGGCCGGTTATATCCCTGTGGCGGAGCTGAGCGATGATCCCAACTATATTTCGGAGGGACATATAAAGGTCGGCGATGAAATCGAGGCGTTTGTCATGCGCGTGAACGATGTCGAGGGCACCGTCATGCTGTCGAAGAAGCGTCTTGATACGATTAAGGGCTGGGATTCCATTGAGGACGCCCGTGAGGATCGTACCACTGTCGAGGGTACCGTTATTGAAGAGAACAAGGGCGGCGTTGTGGTCAGCGTCAACGGCGTGCATGTATTTGTTCCGGCTTCCCAGACGGGGCTTCCCAAGGATGCGCCCATGACCAGCCTTCTCAAGCAGAAGGTCAGACTCCGCATTATCGAGGTGAACCGCGCAAGACGCCGTGTGGTCGGCTCCATTCGTGCCATACAGCAGGAGGAGCGCCGCGCGAAGGCCGAGCAGATCTGGAGCGAGATCGAGGAGAATAAGGTCTACGAGGGTATCGTCAAGAGCCTGACCTCTTACGGCGCGTTTGTCGATATTGGCGGCGTGGATGGTATGATCCATATCAGCGAGCTGAGCTGGGAACCGCGTGCGTCATCCGTCCGACGTTGTGAATGTCGGCGATAAGATCGAGGTCTATGTCATCTCCTTCGACCGTGAGAAGAAGAAGATTTCCCCTCGGCTACCGCAAGTCCGAGGATAACCCGTGGATTAAGTTTGTATCGAACTACGGCATTGGCGACGTTGTTCCCGTTAAGGTTCTCAAGTTCATGCCGTTTGGTGCGTTCGCCGAGGTCATTCCGGGCGTGGACGGCCTGATCCATATTTCCCAGATCGCGAACCAGCGTATCAATAAGCCCGACGACGTTCTTTCTGAGAACGAGGTCGTGAACGCGAAGATTACGGATATTGATACCGAGCGCCAGAAGATTTCCCTGTCCATTCGTGCCGTTATTGAGGACGGCGAGCAGGCAAACCGCATTATGGCGGATGAGCCGCAGAATGAGACTGTTTACGTTTCGGACGAGGAGTAAGCGCTTTTCGCACAACTGAAAATTGATAAAAAGGCCGGCAAAGGGATTTGTCGGCCTTTTAGTTGTTGTATACAGATTATGTGCGGCAATGCTGCAACAAAAAATATCAATATTCACAAATTCACCATTGAAAAGAATCGATTGAGCGTGGTATAATAAAATCAGGATGAGAAATCTCATCGGAAATTGAAAGGAGTTGGCACTATGAGGTTTACTTTCAATGGAAGAAAATGGAGATCACCGATTCTTTAAAGGCTTATGCGGAGAAAAAGCTCTCTAAGCTTGATCGGCTTTTTTTCCAGCGATGCGGAGGCGACTGTTGTTTGCCGTACTGAGAGAGGCCGGTATACCGCCGAGGTAACGGTACGTTCCGCAAATATGCTCTTCCGTGCGCAGAGCACCGCCAACGACATGTATGCTGCGATCGACGAGGTCGAGGATATGATCGAGCGCCA
>VOFE01000086.1_pt1 | contig 47591 bp, 76 predicted proteins | sample 5384071 | NCBI WGS metagenome assembly VOFE01 (sample SAMN12384724, study PRJNA508395) | human gut metagenome | isolation source: healthy gut D | host: Homo sapiens
GAATTGTTGTAATCGGAGCAATCACATTGATAAGCTGTGCCAGGCATGCAATTTCAACTGTATCTGCATTGTTCAACAATGAAATTCCAAGTCCTCCAACAACAACTGCGTCCAGCAGACTGTATTTTTCCTGCAGAATCGGTGGTGCGATTTCCCATTTTCCAGCTGATGTCATCTCGAACGTTGTAAGTCCCATTAAATCATCCAGAGAATCCAGTTTGATGTCCTGGAAATTCCACACATTCCATTCATCCAGACAAATCTTTAAATCTTTATCAAAATGATTTTTAGCCTTTACATACTCAATAACTTTTGCGCTGTTTTTAATATGAGAATCCAGCTGTTTATAGGAAGCAAGATAATTTGTTGTACCCTGCCCAGAGTTCATTGTATAGTTATGAGTTGATAAATAATCAACCTGATTATAAAGATCTGTCAGCATTGTTCTGTCCCATTCCATATAGGTTGGTAACATTTCATAACTGCTTCCGCAGGCAACCAGTTTAATAGAAGGATCAACCCATCTCATGATCTTTGCTGCTTCAAGTGCTTTCTTTGTATAATCTTCTGCTGACAAATGTCCTGCCTGCCAGCTTCCTTCCATCTCATTCCCAAGGCACCAATATTTGATATTATATTCATATTGTACCTCCCTTAAAATTTACTTCGTAATTTTAATTTAAGCCATTATATTCTTTTTTATAGGAACTTTCGTCTAAATTCTCATGCTATTTGTGCAATATTTTTGTTAGAATATAAATAACAAAAAATTTATATAATTTTTTTTGTCGTAATTTTTCTATCTGTCGCCGCTCCTCTAATAGAAAGATTGCTTCCCAAAGCAAAAAATAGTATAATGCTAATATAAATTTGAACAATCATGGTTACAATATATGGCAGATGGTTTAGAATTTGAGTGGGGTATTAAATCGTGAAAATAACTGACTATATTGAGAAGCAACTGAGTATGATAAAAAGAAATGTTGGAAGAACGCAAGCCGCGAAGCTGGCTAAAAGCGTAAGCGCTTTTGCAAACGGCATTGCGGAGCTTTGATTTTCGGAATAACAAATGATGAGGTTCTTGTTGGTCTTACGGACGCACATACAATATCTGAGAAAATCAGCGAAACCATCAAAACAAAGCTGGACCCTATTCCACAGGTAATTATGGAAAATCACACGGAAGACGGAAAGGATTTTATTATTTTGAAAGTCCTGCCCGGTCAGAAACGCCCTATTATTATGTTGTTGACGGAAATCGTGTCGCCTATGTCCGTGTGGGTAACGAAAGTATCCCTGCAGACGCAACGGCATTGAAGGGCTTGTCCTCCATGGAAGTAATCTTTCTTTTGACAGTCTTTCTTTCGTCACCCCTTCAATTCACTTGCTTTTACAAAACTACGTTCCATTTATCGTATGCGGACAGGAAATGAGTTGACCGATTCTGATTTTGTTTCCCTTTGAACTCGCTGACGACAACGGTATGCTGACCAACGCTGGCGTATTACTGGCAGACGAATCTCCAATACGGCACTCGCGTTTATTCTGCACCCGCTGGTATGGTCTTGATAAAGCCTCCGGCATCATGGAAGCTCTTGACGACAAGGAATACAGCGGTCTCTGGTTGCGCTATTGCAAAACGGCATAGAATTTGTCAAAAACAATACCAAAAAAAGCGCTGGAAGAAAACAGGGAACGGAGAATCGAAATGCCCGAATATCCGGAACAGGCAGTGCATGAAGTTATCGTAAATGCACCATTCACCGTGATTATATGGAAATCGGCAGCGAGGTTCATATTGATATTTTTTCGATGACCGCATGGAGATATATTCTCCCGGCGGAATGTTTGACGGCTCCATTGTGCAGAATCTTGATACGGACAATGTGGCCTCTAAGCGACGCAATCCCATCATTGCCGATCTTTTTCAGCCGTATGCATTTCATGGAGCGCAGAGGCAGCGGTTTTAAAAAAAATCAAGGCAGACTATCACCGTGCCATAAATTATCGAAGTGAGACAGAACCGGTATTCAAATCAACACCCACCTCCTTTTTTTGTCACTCTTTATAATTTAAATTATAATATTCCCATTGGCAAAAACAGGCCTTCAGGAGAAAAAACAGGCCTTTGATGCTAAAACAGGCCTTCAGGAGAAAAACAGGCCTTTGACGCAAGAATCTCAGGCCTTGACTTCAGTATGCCAACAAAACAAAATATATTAAAAATATATCGGCATTTTGGCTTTGATATCATTTTTTGCAAGAGCAGATATAATGAAGGTAACAGGAATTACCGCTACCCGGCAACCGCACTCATAAAAAGCTAAGAGAAGCCGAATTGATCGAACCTGTTCGCAACCACGGAAGAGGAAAATACAAATTTACAGAGCCCCTCTGAAATGAGTCAAGACCACCGGCTTAGCCGGTGGCTTGCTTTGACCCTATAAGGGTCTATTACCTGCTTGCGCCCGGAAGGCGCACTGAAGGTCTGAAGCTGGGACTGTCTAACTGACAGCCCCCACATCAAGACCACCAGCTTAGCCCCTAAAGGGGCTTTTTCATTGCCCGGAAGGCGCACTGAAGGTCTGCCAACTGCACCACATTCTCAGCTGCCCTTAAAAGGGCTATTTCAGTGCTTCCTTATTCCGGCTCAGCCCCAAAAGGGGCTTACTGGTCTGCTTTGACTTCCTACTACCTCTACAAGAGGTTTATTTCCTGTTCTTCTTCACCGGCTCACCCGTAAACGGGTCTATATACTCTACTAACGACATCTGGTCATATTCTAAATCCTCTTTTAGTTGATTTTGAATATATGCCTTGATTGCAGCCGTATTTTTTCCTACTGTATCTACATAATATCCTCTACACCAGAAATGTCTATTTCCATATTTGTATTTCAAATTTGCATGTTTTTCAAATATCATTAGTGAACTTTTTCCTTTTAAGTATCCCACCACTTCTGATACTGAATATTTCGGTGGAATCCTTACCAGCATATGGATATGGTCACTGCAACATTCTGCTTCGATTATTTCTATTCCTTTTCTTCTACACAATGTTCCCAGTATTTCTCCTACATCTGCTTTTATGTCTTTATAGATTACCTGACGGCGATATTTTGGTGCAAAAACGATATGATACTTGCATTCCCATCTTGTATGAGCTAAACTGTTTACGTCCATTCTTAGGACCTCCTGTGCTATTTTATTTGTGGTTTTGCAGACCCACTTTCATTTTAGCACAGGAGCTCATACTTATATCTAAAGATTCACCCTCCCCCTGCATAGCAGGGAATGTTGGTTCCAAGATCTTTTTACCGGCCAGTAGCTGGAAGCCTTTACGCTCTCAGCAACCTGTGCCTCATCGTTTGCCATAAAAAATCAATGAAGGTCTTGGATGCTTCGATTTTGGCTTCGTCGCCGTTGTCAAAGATACCAAAGCCCCAGATACCGCCGCAGAGCTGCGGGTCGCCGCTCTCGGTTGGGAACGCCATAGGAAGAACGTCAAATGCGATATTGTCTTTGTTGTTGTTTTCCTGCGCTACGTTCCAGCAGAATGCCATTGCCAGAGTACCGTTGCAGAACAGGTTGATCTCGTCTCCGCCCTGAAGGGATGCGTCGAAGTTGATTCCTTCCATTCCTGCAAAGAAGCTCAATCGCCTTGATGTTCTCTTCACTGTTTGCAGTGTACTCCGTATGCTCCGATTGGTGAAGGTTCCGCCATACAGGTTAAGTTGATCAGAGCACGGGTACCCTGGTCTCCGCCCTGGCCGCCGCAATATACTGCTGCCACGTTCTCTTGGCCGGATGCGTAAACAGCCTCAACCGCCTTTAATAAAGTTCTCGGTTGTCCAGGTGCGTGTCTCTTCGTCGATGTACTGCATAGCATCAGCAGCCTCGAAGATGTCTTTATTGATTGCCATAGTGTGCGCAGTCATACACAGCGGATACTCGTAATAAACACCGTCATTGTTCTTGCACGCTGCCTCAACGGACGGATAAATTGCCTCTTTTGCTTCGTCTGTCCAAAGGTCAGCTAAAGCTACCATAAGCCCCTTAGCACCCCAGTTTGCAACAAGACGCTCCGGTCCCTTCCAGAACAATGTCCGGTGCCTGTCCGCCCTCGATAGCGGTGTTGATCTGGTCGTCGCCGTTGGTGTAGTCCAGGTATTCTACAGTTACGTTGATTTCCGGATGCACTTCATTGAAGTTTGCAATCAGCCATCAACAGTTGCTGCATCTCCCAGCTTCAATGGGATAGGTCACAGGGTAATGTCAGTTGTCTCTGCGCTTTCCGCAAATGCGGTTACAGGGAAAGCCAGTGCAAGTGCAAGAATTTTACGGTACTTCATAAATTTACCCTCCTTTTAAATGCGATTACGCTTTGGTAATCATATCCAATCTGATAATCCAACCGTATACTATTTCCGTCATTCTGTTAATAGAATCCGGCAATTTTTTTAAAATAATTTTCATTTTTTTAAATGAAAATTATTTTTCATAATTGAGAGGGCATTTTTGTCAGTTTTTCATAATTTTCTATACCAGTTTCTGTACTGTATTCACAAGGGCTGCCGCCAGCTGCCTATGTCCCTCCTCCGTGAGGTGCATATAATCAATCTTGTTCGTTTCTGCTGAAATCGCCTCGTTGGCATCCAGATACGCACACCCCAGCTGCTCCGCGATTTTTCTGTATTCTGCCGCCAAACCACGGGATTTTTCTGCACAGCCTTTTCCCATCGTCTCCCCACCTCGGTGTCCAGATAACGTTCATCAATATCCTGGGGCGTCACCACAAGAATGTTGGGCTTTCCCTCCCGCCAGCAGTCCACTGTTGCAATGGCCTTTGCCAGAAGGCGCTTCAATCCCAGGGCAATACATCCGGCGGAAGAACCGAACCTCTCCTTGGTATCGTTGGTTCCCAGCATCACAATCAGCAATCCACAGGCTCGTGGCTCATCAGGCAGGGATAAATATAAGAAAGTCCAGAGAGCCCCTCATGAATGGGATCTTCAAAGCAGGTTGTCCTGCCGCTTAAGCCTTCCTCCAGCACCAGATATTCCTCCCCAGTCCCTTCTGCAGAAGGCAGGTCCAGCGCTGGTTTTCATCAAATCGTCCTCCATTTTTTGCACAATAGCCGTGCGTGTTGGAATCACCCGAAACACACAATATGTTTTTTTCATTTTCGTCCTCCTTGTTTTGTCTGTTGTTTTCTTATCAATACTATTACCACACTCCCCCGCCTTTGAAAAGTATTTTCTTTATTACTTGCCATTGAAAATATTTTGTATTATAATTTTCTTAAACTATTGAAGCCCTGTTCGCAAAAGGAGGTACACCATGACGGACTCAATTCTGAACGCAATGACGGAACAGTACAATTCCCTCACCCGTTCTGGAAAAAAACTGGCAAATTACATTCTTTCCAACACAGAGGAGGCACAGTATCTGTCCATCACCTCTCTGGCTGAAAATTCTGGTGTTTCCGAGGCCACCATTACCCGCTTCTGCCGGATTTTGGGACTTGGAGGATATCACGAACTCAAACTTGCGCTTGCCAAATCAGACAGAGCCTCCAAAAGCACCGCGACAGATGCAGCCTCTCTTCTGTCAGTGACAGCGCCTCTTTGAAAACCTTTGCCGAAAACTTCGGGATTCCTATATCACTTCCATCAACGAAACTATTGTGCAGCTTGACCCCGTTCTCTGCGTACAGCAGCAGATTTTATTAGTCAATGCAAAACGGGTGTACTGCTTCGGACAGGGCGGAAGCATGGTGATGGCCAAAGAAGCCTGGGCACTTTTTTTCCACGATAACCCCTAAATTTATCCATATTGAGGACTCGCACATGCAGACCATCTCCGCCTCCCTGATGACCCCCGGAGGATGTGGTACTATTTTTCTCCTATTCCGGTTCCACACGGGATATGAAGGAGGTGCTGGAACTCACCAGGGAACGCAACGTGCCTGTGGTGCTTATCACCCATTTCCGCAAATCCCTGGCTGCCACCTACGCCAACGTCTCTCTCCTGTGCGGCTACAACGAGAGTCCTCTCCAATCCGGCTCCATCGCCGCAAAAATCGGGCAGATGTTTCTCATTGACTGTCTGTTTGATGCATACTGCCGCAAAACAGAACCGGAAAGCTCTGCGGCGCGGGACACTACTTCAGGCGATTTCCCGAAAGCTTCTGTAAGCTTTTGGGCAGAACATATCCAAAAATTAATTTAATTACTTTACGGAGGTATGAATTATGCGTCTCACCAAACAAGAAATCCTCGACAAAATCAAAGGTCAGCTCATTGTTTCCTGCCAGGCTCTTCCGTCCGAGCCTCTCTATGTGGAAGAAAAATCCATTATGTATCTCATGGCAAAGAGCTGCCAAGCAGGCAGGCTCTCCTGCATCCGAACCAGCAGCATCCGTGATGTGCTTGCCATCAAGGAAGAAACCGGTCTCCCGGTTATCGGGATCATCAAGATCAATTACGAAGGCTACGATTCCTACATTACCCCTACCATGAAGGAAGTAGACGAGCTCTATGCCGCTGACGCAGATATTATCGCTCTGGACTGTACTCTGCGCAGAAGAGGCGACGGAAGCACCATCAATGAATTTATTGCTCAGATTAAAGAAAAATATCCAGATGTTATCCTCATGGCGGATATTTCCACCTACGAAGAGGGCATCAACGCCTGGAAATGCGGCGTGGATTTTGTAGGCACCACTTTAAGCGGCTATACCGATTATTCTCCCAAGGTGGATTCGGACCTGACACCGAGCTTGTAAAACGTCTCTCCGAAACCCTGGACATTCCTGTAATCGCAGAGGGCAAAGTACACTATCCCGACCAGGCCGTGGAAATGTTTGAGGCAGGTGCTTACGCTGTGGTTGTCGGCGGAGCTATCACACGCCCCCTGGAAATTGCAACCCGTTTCATCAACCGTGTAAAGGAATATCATCATGAATAATACATATCTGGGTATTGATATCGGCGGAACCGCCGCAAAAATCGGAATTGTAGAAAAAATGGTAAAATCCTTGCCACGGATTCCTTTTCCGTGAGCTTTGATCATTACCAGACCCCTATCATTGAAACTGTGATAAAAATACCGATGCTTTTCTGAAAAAAGCAGTCTTTTCCCCTGCTTCCCTTTCCGGAATCGGCGTATCTGCCACCGGTCAGGTAAACACCATCGAGGGAACCATTACCGGGAGCGCCGGGCACATTGCCAACTGGCTCGGTACCCCGGTAAAGGCCATTCTTGAAGAGCATTATCACCTTCCGGGCAAGCGTTGCCAATGACGCCAACTGCGCAGTCATCGGCGAGCAGTGGCAGGGTGCTGCCAGAAACTGTTCTGACGTTATTATGATCACTGTCGGCACCGGTGTGGGCGGCGGCATTATTAAACAATCGCCTGCTCTCCGGCGCTGTCGGAATTGCTGGAGAGCTGGGGCATTTTACCATCAAAAAGACGGCGTCCCCTGCACCTGCGGCAACCGTGGCTGCTATGAACAATATGCCTCCACAACCGCCCTGGTAAAAAGTTCAGGAAGCATTTCCAGAGCTTGACTCTACCGTAATTGACGGAAAATATATTTTCCAGGAAATTCAGGCAGGAAATACCGCTATAAAGAATATTGCAAAAACTGGATAACGGACATCGCCGCCGGACTCATCGGCCTGATTCATATTTTTAATCCCCAGCGGGTCATCGTGGGAGGCGGCGTCAGCCAACAGCAGGAGCTGTTCATTGAACCGCTGCGTCAAGCGGTTCTTTTTCCGGCGTTATGCCCTGCTTCCGTGAAAATCTCACACTCTGTGCAGCAGAACTTGGCAATCATGCTGGACTTTGGGGGCAGTCAAGTATCATATAACAGAAACAGAATGCTAATTTTTTGTCGAGCTGCCTGCAAAACGGCAGCTGACGGACAGCTATAAGCCTTTCATGCCAGATCAGTGGCTCAAACCAATTTTTATTTGAGATAGATCGTGACTCTCGATCAGATTGTCTCTTTATTAACAAAATTCTTTAATCATGATACAAGATGTATAATGATTTGCACCAACTTGTCGCAGTTCCACCGTTTCTTCCAGACATTTTGCACAGCATTGTGGGACATCTGGCCGCAAAAACACATCCTTTCTGCGCTTCCAATGAACTTGCCGGTTCTCCTTCAAGAAGTTCAACATCCTCATCCTGGTCACAATATACATCGAAGACCGAATTCAAAAGAGCTTTCGTATAAGGATGCACACATTCTTTTTCCAAATCCTCGCTATCAATAATTTCCAAGACTTTCCCCAGATACATAATCGCAATCCGGTGGCTGACACTACGTACCAGAGCCAAATCATGCCCTATAAACAGACATCCCATATTCTGTTCTCTTACAAGTTTCACAAGTAGTTGAGCGATTTGATTCTGAATAGAGACATCCAGGGCTCCTGTTGCCTCATCACAAATCAGTAATTGTGGGAAATTGCAATTGCACGCAATTGCCACTCTTTGCAGTTGTCCCCGGACAATTCATGAGGATATCGATTGACAAAATCTGATGAAAGAGAAACTTGTTTCAAAAGTTTTTTCGCTTCGTCAAGTGCCTGTTCCTTTGAAACATTATCATAATTAATTTTTGGTTCATACAAATAAGTACCAATCTTCATTCTGGGTGAGAAGGAGCTCAAGGGTTCCTGGAACACCATCTGAATATTTCTTCTGAAATTTCTTTTTTTTTTTTCCCCTTAATTTTGTATAATCTGTCCCATTCAGAGTGATTGTTCCTGAAGTAGGCAAAAGCGAACCAGAAACCATCTTAGCAAGAGTGCTTTTCCCACACCCACTTTCGCCTACAATTCCCAAAATTTCTCCTTTAAAAAACCTCAAGACATACGTTTGATACTGCATGAAGTGTTTTTTTCTTAATGGCAAAATCTTTATATACATGGGAAATATTTAACAAAGTTTCTTTTTATTTATGTTCTGCAAAACATTTTCCTCCCAGTCTGGGCACCGATTCCAACAAATCCTTTGTATACTGTTCTGCCGGATGATAAATGATTTCGTCTCTTGTACCATATTCTATAATTTTACTTTCACGCATGACTCCAATCTTATCTGAAAGATATGAAGCAACTCCCATATTATGAGTAACCAGAATGATCGTAACACCATATTGATTTCTCAATTCTTTCATCTGACGAACAACCTGTGCCTGAATCGTAACATCCAAAGCTGAAGTTGGTTCATCTGCCAATAGAATCTTTGGTTTGGCAGTCATACTCATCGCTATACCAATACGTTGCTTCATTCCTCCCGATAATTCAAAGGGATACGACCGCATTACACGTCTGGTATCATACAGCTGCACTTTTTTCAACATTGCAACAGCTTTTTGAAAAATACTCTTTTCTGGAAAGCTTTTCATGAACCGCAATAGACTCTTGATATTGATTTTTGATTTGGCGAATCGGATCCAATGCAGTACCAACATCCTGAAAAATCATGGAAATTTCTTTTTCCTCGAATTTCCTGCAGTTCTTTTTCTGTACAAGTCGCCAAATTTTTTCCGGCATAAAGAATTTCTCCCGATGTTATCTTTCCGCCTGAAGGCAACAGTCCCAAAATCGCTCGAATCAGCGTTGTCTTTCCGCTTCCGCTTTCTCCTACAATACTGACAATGTCCCCTTTTTCCACAGAGAGGGAAACATCAGATACTGCAGGCAGTCCATTCTGATAACATATTGTGCAATGATTTATATCCAAAACACTCATTTCACCCAATCACCTTATTTTTACTGGACTGCTACCCAGTCACCCGTAATCTGGTAATAGTCAATTGGAAATACCGTTACATTTGAAACTTTTTCCTTATTTATAAGAGTGATATTTTCATTGGCATACAGAAAAATACATGGACACTCATCCGCAAGAACCTGCTGAGCTTCCTCGAAACATGCAATACGGGTCTCCTGTCAAATGCTGTGTCCAATTTCTTCATAACGCCTTCAAATGCTTCACTATAATAACCAGAGTAGTTGTCGGCCGCCCTCTGACCAACGGTTTTAAGATATGACTGACCATCTGCGTTATTTACCGTCTGCCATCCTCCTGCCAGAAAATCAAAATCCCCGCGCCACGTACCTCTTTTTACATTCTCAAGCTGCTGTATTTCAACATGGATCCCTACTGTTTTCCACATATCCTGCAGAGCCTGATACACAGCTGTCGAGGAAGAAGAACTGAGGACAATATTCAACACCAGTTCCTCACCATCTTTTTCTACATAGCCGTTTCCGTCTGTATCCTCATACCCTGCTTTAGCCAGGTATTCTGCCGCTTTCTCTAAATCATACTCCGGTCCGGCAATCTTCTCAGAATTGTATCCAACTGTCAGCGGAAATGCTGTATTCAATGCCGTAGAATATCCATTTCCTGCTACCTGAGCAATAACCTCGCGATCCACAGAGTAAGAAAGGGCACGTCTTAAGTTTATATCTGCGGTAGGATGTCCTCACGGCAATTCATTTCAATGTCAGACTCACGTGTACCGGTCACCTGCACAATGTCTATAGAATCATTTCCTTCCAGCATAGAAAGAGTTGTAGTTGCCGGAGCACATGCAATATCCAAATCTCCGGAAAGCATGGCGCTTACCTTAGTGTCATCAGATATATTCAGCACAGTAATACTGTCCACATCCGAATCCTCCCCAATAATATTCATTTGCTTCCAACTCATATTTCTCTTCCGGTACATACTCTACACAGTTATAGGCCGGTACATACCGGAGCAGAATTGAAATCAGAAGTATCTTTCGTCTGTATCTACAATGATACACATCGGCTCTGTCAGATAGTATGGAAATGCAGAGTATGGCTCCGTAGTTTTAAAGATGATATTCTCTCCATCAATCTCAATACTCTCCAGTTTCAGATTTCCGCCACGACTATTCAATTCCGCTGTACGTTCGATGGACTTCTTAACGTCTTCCACCGTCATGTCTTCACCATTTGAAAATTTTACTCCCTGGCGGATATGAAATTTGTAAGTAGTATCATCTACCTGCTCCCAGGAATCCGCCAGGCAGGGAACTACTTCCATATTCTCATTTGCCGTGAGGAGAGTTTCTCCCACACCGCATCTCATAGTAGTCCAGCCATTCCAACCTTCTGCCGGATCCAGCCCATCCATCCACATAAACATAGCAACATTCAGATGACTCTCCGCTTCTGCCTGAACCACACCAGCCATGCTAAAAGTAAGTGCCAGTGACAATGAGCCTGCAAGAAGTTTCTTTACATTTCTTTTCATTTCTTTTCTCCTTTTTGTTTTTTATAGAAAGGCTATCGCCCTTTGCTATTTCTGAAAATATACAGTGTCCTCTCTACCAGACGCTTTCTTTTGGGGTCATTAACTCCTGAATGCTGTCGCCGAGAAGATTAAAGATAATAACCGTAAGTAAAATGATCATTCCTGGAAATAACAGCATCCATGGTTCCGAATACATGTAATTCTTCCCTTCTGACAGCATAAACCCCCATTCCGGGGCTGGCGGCGGAGAACCCAGTCCTAAAAAGAGACAAGCCCGAAATCGTCAGAAGCTTGCTTCCTATATCCTGCGAAATATTGACCAACAAAGAAGGCAAAACATTCGGAACAATATAATAAAATAGAATACGCCAATTCGATGCCCCGCCTAATCTGGCCTGCTCAATATAAACATTGTTTTTGATACTCAGTACCAAAGAACGACTGATACGTGCATAGAACGTCCATCCGGTAACTGACATCGCCAAAATCAGATTGGAAGTACCAACCCCAATAAAGCTAACAATTGCAATTGTAAAAATATACCCCGGAAAAAGCCATCAGCATATCAGAAATGCGCATCAGTAATCCGTCAAAAAAGCCTCCCATAAATCCTGCCGCTGTTCCTATCAAAATTCCAGTTACAGAAACAATCGCCGTCACTGCAAAGGCAATCAATAAGGAATTTTTTTCCACCATGAAGAATACGTGAAAATAAATCCCTCCCTAATTGGTCGGTTCCAAAAGATGTGTTCTGCTTGGTGGTTCCAGCATATGTGCGTAATCTGTTTCCAACGGATCATAGGGCGCAAAAAACCTGCAAACAGAGCAAAACAGATCAAAAGCTGACCGCCATCAGAAAAAATACCACAAAACGGATCCATGATTTTTTTCTTAAAAAAGTCTTGTTTTGTTTCATTGCTCAAACATCCCCCTTCGGATCCGGGGATCAATAAAGGAATAGGAAATATCCACCAGAAGGTTTACCATTACATAAATAAATCCCATCCACATGACATATCCCCTGAATCAAGGCATAATCTTCTGGATGTGATCGCAGAAGTACAAACTTGTCCGATCCCGTTCCAGCTAAAGACCATCTCTACGATCATTGTTCCACCAAGCAGACCGCCAAATGACATGCCAAGCATAGTAACTATCGCCAAAAGAGAATTTGGCAATACATGACAGAGAATAATCCTCGCCTTTCCCATTCCTCGTGATTTACATCCTGATATATACTCTTCCTGCATCTGCTCTGCCATCACAGCACGGATTCTTCTGATATAGGAACAGCTCATTCCAACCGCAAGAGTAAGTGTCGGCATCACAATGTGTTTCCATGAAGAAGAACCGGCTACCGGCAGCCACCCTAGATGGACAGCCAGAATCCAGATTAAAATCATGCCAAACCAGAAACTTGGCATAGAAAACCCCTATAAATGACATGAACCGGATCACATAGTCCACAATATGATTTTTATAAATTGCCGACAAAATCCCCAGTGGCAAAGCAATCAGAAGCATTACCACAAAAGATGTACACGCAAGCGCCACTGTATTTGGAAGTTTTCGCGCAATAATGTCTTTAACTGGTTCATTATATTTTACCGACATGCCAAAATCCTGCTCCAACACTACGCCTTTTATCCAGTCTGCGTACTGTTCTATGAACGGACGGCTCGTCCCAAATTGTGCTTCCAGACGTGCAATCGTTTCTTCATCATGCCCGCCTCCCATGGAATTCACTAATTCTTCAACCGGATCCGACGGCAGAAGATATGTGAGACCAAAAGTTAAAATTGATAATCCAAACAAAATAATTATCAAAGACAAAAACCTTTTTCCATATCATGTCAAGCACGCGGCAAAGACCTCTTTTTCTGCAATAATTATGAATCCCTGCGGCAACTTTCCACCATTTACAGAAACGTGAACATCATAAAAACCTCTCATTATAAGTTCATTAAAATCCCATTGCGGACGCCTTTCATAGCTCATGGGAAGATCCTCTGCGATTTTTTCAATAATAGAAAAATCCACTCGATCTTTATTATGTTTTCTATGAAGTCCCTCATCTCCAGAAATCGTCTCCTGTAACTGCATATATCTTTCTCGTTCTTTTGCGTATGCCTCATCATGATGGTAAAGATACATGTTTCCATCGCTGACAATAATTTTTCCGCCTGGCCGAAGTACCCTGATACATTTCATTATAAGCTCTGGATGGATCATCCAGATTCCAAATTACATTTCTGGATACTACCACATCAAAAGATTCATCTGCAAATTTCAGATTCTGCGCATCCATCTGCATTACTTTCGCATCTATTTTCATCTGTCGAAAACGTCGCTTTGCCTGTTCTATCATCTGCTCAGAGTAATCTATCGCAGTTACACGATGCCCAGCTGATTTAAAATAACTGTAAAAAAATCCAGGGACCCATACCATCATCAAGTACATCCAGGGATGTTGTTCCTATGGTTTTTGAAAAATTTCTCGCCATTCTTCAGCAGATTCCTGAGAAAGCTCTTCTTCCACTGCATCTGAAAATCCTTTTGCACGAAGATTCCAATATTCTTTAACATCCTCAATATGTTGCATTTTTCCCTCCCATATAACAGATTTAGATGCTTGTCCCTACGTTCTCGGTATCCCTGTATTAATAACAAAAAGGACATCGAATGATAACACATCATCCCATGTCCTGGTACTATCTCGTTTTTTATACAAACATAGTATGCCCCTGTTCTTACAGCGGCATTCACCTTTGTTATAAAATGTTTAGATATTACAAGTTCCCACCGAACTATTCATACACGGAATAAGGCAAGTCTCCTGACTTGGAGTTCTTCCTACTTTCTTCCCTTCCCGGTTTCCCAGTGGTAAACTGAAGATTTCGTCCTCCTTACAGTAGCGAGGGCTGTTCTGGCTTCATACCAGATTCCTTATTAAGCAACATTTGCACCTTATTTAAACATCTATTTATTTTTATTTATATAAATTTATAATACAATTATTTGCATTTTTGTCAATATAGTATTTTTGAGTTTCCGCAGGCTCCATTGTGCAGAATCTTGATACGGACAATGTGGCTTCTAAGCGACGTAACCCCATCATTGCCGTTCTTTTCAGCCGTATGCACTTCATGGAGCGCAGAGGCAGCGGTTTTAAAAAATCAAGGCAGACTATCACCGTGCCATAAATTATCGAAGTGAGACAAAACCGGTATTCAAATCAACACCCACCTCCTTTTTGTCACTTTATAATTTAAATTATAATATTCCCATTGGCAAAACAGGCCTTCAGGAGAAAAAACAGGCCTTGAGGACAAAAAACAGGCCTTTGACGCAACAATCGCAGGCCTTGACTTCAGTATGCCAACAAAACAAAATATATCGGCATTTTGGCTTTGATATCATTTTGCAAGAGCAGATGTAATGAAGGTAACAGGAATTACCGCTACTCCGGCAACCGCACTCATGAAAAGCTAAAGGAAGCCGAATTGATCGAACCTGTTCGCAACCACGGAAGAGGAAAATACAAATTTACAGAACCTCTGAATGAACAAAGCTGCCCGTTATCCGTACTTCCAACCAATAACGGGCATCTTATCATTTATATATACAAGTTCAATTTTCCGGAAATACCAGAGAAATTTCCGTTCCTTTTCCTTCCTCACTAGCAAGATCGAGCTCTCCGCCCAGGAAAGCCGCGCCATGTTTTACAATGGAAAGCCCCAGACCGGTGCCGCCCACTTTCTTGGAATGGCTCTTGTCCACTCGATAGAAACGCTCAAAAATCCGGTTTCTGTCCTCTCGTGGAATACCGATTCCCGTATCCTTGACGCAAATGACAACACCCTTTTCTGTCTTGAAAAGGCCAGCGTCACACTCCCCTCCGGCCGATTGTATTTAATCGCATTGTCGCAGAGATTATAAAGCACTTCCTCCAGAATTGGGCGCACTGTAGTAAAACTTACATGCTCGCCCTCCATGTAGAGGTGTACACTCTGACTGTCTGCCTGGGTTTTCAGACTGTTAAAATATCCTTTTCCCAGTTCGTACAAATCCACCTGCTCTTTTTCATAGGGAATTTCTCCCTCATCAAGCTGCGAAATCTTGATGGTGTCCTCCACCAGCCGGATCAGCCGCTGAGCTTCTTTATAAATGCGTCCTGCAAACCGCTTGACATCCTCTTCCTTTACAAATCCGTCCTGCATGATCTCTGCAAAGCCGGAAATCGAAGTAAGCGGAGTCTTGAGTTCATGAGAAACATTGGCTGAAAATTCTCGCCGCAGAGTTTCTCGACTGACCTTTTTCTGTCACATTCACAAAAAGAAGCACGGCTCCCTGAATTTCCTTGTCCGGAAAACCGGATTGGCAGTCATTGCGATAGCATTTCCATCCAAAAGACTACTTCAGAACTGTGTCTGCCCTCCAGAACATCTTCCACAACTTTGCGGAACTGCTCACTTCGATTCAGAGAATATACACTTTCTCCAAGGGCAATCTCCTGCACCTGAAACAGCCGGCTCACACTGGAGTTCACAGAAAGCACCATTGTATGCCGGTCTATTACCAAAAGTCCCTCCTGCATGTTCTCCGTGATGATCGCGAACTCTTCCTGCTGCTGCTTCGCTGCTTCCAGCTGACTGGTGATCTGGCGCTTCTGCTTATAAATTTTGCTCAAAAGCGGCTCCACTTCCGTATAGATACGATTCTGCTCCGGATGCTCCAGATCCAGATTATTCAGCGGCTCCACCACCTTTTGAAAGGCGGATGCAAACACGCCTGCAAGAACCAGCATGAGAAGCAGGATCCAGAGTACCGGCTGCACCAGCTCCAGCACCAGCTTCAAAATCGAATACTGGGTGCTTGACACCCGGAGGACGTTTCCGTTTTCCAGACGAACCGCATAATATACGGTCTTTTTCCGACAGGGTGCTGGACATACGCACTGCATGGCCGCTGCCCTTCTTGAGTGCCTCCATGACCTCTTCTCTGTGCCCGTGATTTTCCATGGAGCTTTCTGCTGCTTCGCTGTCGTAAAGAACGGTTCCGTCTTCGTCAATATATGTAATACGAGATTCCGGACTTGTTATTTTTCCAGATATTCCGTTCCCTTAAGCTCTACACCTTCCGCCAGATAAACAGCCTCTTTCTCAGCTCCGTGTTGCTCTGTTTTCCAAAATAATTGTAAAGAATCCCCATTACAAAGGACAGTCCCAGCACCAAGGTCAGCGCACAAACTGCCAGAATGGACTTAAATATTTTCTTTGTCAAACCCTTTGCCCTCCATGGACGTTACTTTCCAAATCCCTGTCATATCAAATGCTATGATGCTCATTGCTTCTGTGCTCGCCGGTGATGGAATACTCCACCCACTCTGCAATATTTACGGCATGGTCACCGATACGCTCAAAATACTTGGCGGTCATAAGAAGATCAAGGCCGGTTCTGGCCTCCAGATTGCCGCCGTAGATCAGCTCCGCCAGCTTGTCCTTCACCTGATTGAAACTCATCGTCCACCAGATCGTCGTCGTTGATGACCTTTCTGCACAGCTCAAGATCGCTTTTCACAAAAGCGTCAATGCTCTCCGTCACCATGCGCACGGTAATTTCTGCCATGCGGCCGATGCCCGGCATGGTGTCCGCAAATGTTTTTTCAATATACACCGATAAATCTGCAATATCCGCCGCCTGGTCGCCAATACGTTCCATATCCGATATCATTTTTAAGGGCTGCGGAGATTTCACGCAAGTCCCTTGCCACCGGATGATGATGAAGCAGAAGGCTCATGCAGTGATTTTCAATTTCCTGCTCTTTGCTGTCAATAATCTTGTCCGTCTCAAACACCTGGGGAGCATAGTCCTCCGCCTGTCCCTGCACAGCCTGCGCGGACAGGGAGATCGCCTCTCACAGAGGCTTCCCATGGTAATGAGCTGGACATGCAGATCCTCCAGCTGCAGCTCAAAACGTGTTGCCATATCAACCAAACCTCCCTGTAATATGATCCTCCGTCCGTTTGTCCCGCGGCATGGAAAACAGCTTGTCCGTTCTGTCGAACTCCACCACCTCTCCCAGAAGAAAGAACGCGGTTCTGTCAGAAATACGGGTGGCCTGCTGCATATTGTGCGTTACCATGACAATAGTATAATTTTTTTCAATTCCAATGCCAGCTCCTCGATCTTGGAGGTCGAAATGGGATCGAGCGCTGAGGTGGGCTCATCCATGAGCAGAACCTCCGGCTGCACCGCTAACGCTCTGGCAATGCAAAGTCGCTGCTGCTGTCCGCCGGACATGCCAAGGGCGCTTTTTTTCAGCCGGTCCTTCACCTCATCCCAAATTGCCGCATCCCGCAGAGATTTTTCCACGATCTCGTCAAGCTTTGCTTTGGAGCGGATGCCGTGGGTTCTGGGGCCATACGCAATATTATCGTAAATACTCATGGGGAACGGATTCGGCTTCTGAAACACCATGCCGACCCGCTTTCTCAGAAGATTCACATCCATGGTTCCGTAAATATCTTCCCCGTCCAGGAGCACATTGCCAGTGATGACACAGCCCTCCACCAGATCGTTCATGCGGTTCAGGGATTTTAACAGAGTGGATTTTCCGCAGCCGCTGCGGGCCGATAAAGGCGGTAATCTCCTTCTCTGGAATATTCATATTGATATTTTTTAAAGCGTGGAAAGAACCATAATGCAGATCCATGTTTTCCACGGCAATCTTTGTATGCTCGCTCATTCTTTCTTATCCTTTCGCAATTCTCTTGGCGATCATTCCGGAAAGTCCGTTGATCAGAAGCACAAACGCCAAAATGACAACAGCGGTGGCAGAAGCCTGGTTCATGTGAAGTCCCTCGCTGGACAGTACATACATGTGAAGCGCCAGGGTACGTCCGGAGCCCATCAGACTGTCCGGAACCGCAGCCACGGTACCTGCCGTATAAATGAGAGCTGCCGTCTCACCTACCACACGGCCGATCGCCAGGATCACTCCTGCCAGAATTCCCGGCACTGCCGAGGGAAGCACAATGGTGAAAATGGTGCGAAGCTTCCCTGCGCCAAGGCCGAAGCTTGCCTCCAGATAAGAATCCGGAACAGATTTCAAGGCTTCTTCCGCGGTCCGCATGATCAGGGGCAGCACCATGATCACCATGCTAAATGCGCCGGAGAGCAGAGACATCCCCCATTTCAGCGCCACGACAAAAAACAGCATGCCGAAAAGGCCGTACACAATAGACGGAATTCCCGAAAGGGTTTCCGCGGTAATGCGAATCAGTTTTACAAAACGGCTGCCCTTTTTTGCATATTCCACAAGATAAATCGCCGCAAAATGCCCAGAGGCGCCGCAATCAGAAGAGACACGCCCGTCATGATAAAGGTATTGATCAAAGACGGTACCAGTGACACGTTCTCTGAAGTGTAGGTAGGACTGAACAGATCCGCGCTCAGGTAGGGAATCCCTTTTACCAGAATGTACACAATGAGAAAGGCCAGCATGGCAAAGGTCAGCACGGCGGCGATGACAGTCAGAAGCGCCAGAAGTCCGGAGCCCGGATGGCGCCTGTAGGATTTCATTTTTCTCCAAAAGAAAGGGTATTTCTTTTTTCATAGCTTTCGTAGGTTCCATTACGGCAATTGTATCAGTCTGCATGTTCCGCCCCTCCTGTTCAGCAGAGAAAGACTGAGATTTATGATCAGAATAAAGACGAAAAGCACCACGGCCGTTGCGATCAGGCTCTCTCTGTGAAGGCCGGATGCATAACCCATCTCCGTTACAATGTTCGCAGTCATGGTACGCACGCCTTTCAAGAGCCCCTCCGGCATACGCGGCTGATTGCCAGCCACCATGATCACCGCCATGGTTTCCCCGATGGCGTCCGATCCCCAGAACAATACCTGCCAGGATTCCGGATTTTGCCGCCGGAAGAATCACAAAGAAAATGCTCCGCTCTTTGGTCGCCCCCAATGCCAGCGAGCCTTCATAGTAGCTCTCCGGAACACTTCGGATCGCGGATTCGGTAACGCCGATGATGGTAGGAAGAATCATCATGCCGAGAAGCAGGACGCTGCCAGCATACTGGTTCCCGTTCCCCGAACACCTCACGGATCAGCGGCACCAGAAGGATCAGGCCGAAAAAGCCATACACAATGGACGGAACGCCCGCCATGAGCTCAATGCCGGATTTCAGCGTGTCCGTAGATTTTTTCGGGCAGTAGCGCGCCATAAATACGGAGGTGAGAAGTGCGATGGGCACTCCGAAAAGGATCGCGCCTCCTGTGACATAAATACTTGCCACGATCATGGGGGAAGATTCCGTAAATTCCGTTTGAAGGTCTCCATATTTTTCCGAACAGGAATTTAAAGGGGCCGATTTCTCCGATGGCCGGAAGTCCGTTTGCAAAAAAAGGAAGAAACAGATAGGAATACCGCCAGTACCGAAGTACAGGCGGCAATCATAAATATGAGCTTCATCCCTTTTTTCTTTCATATGGCTCATAGTGATTTTCCTTTCCTCAGACAATTCCTCTGCAAGTGCTTCCCACTCTGTAGTTTCACCGGTGAAAATTGCCTTTACCTGCTCGCTTGTCATCTCATCCATTTCGTTGGAATTATTTACGATAACTGCAATTCCGTCGATGGCGATCACCTGGCCGGTCACACCCTTTTTCCAGCTCTTCCTCTTTCAGTTCACGGGAAGCCATTCCGATATCGCAGATTCCGTCGATGGCAGAAGTAACACCTGTGGTAGAATCGTTCTGCTGTACTTCTACAGTCACATCCGGGTTCAGCGCCTCATATGCCTCTTTTCAGTTTTTCCATGACCGGAGCTACGGAAGAAGAACCAGCTACCACGATGGTGCCCCTCAGCCTTGCCTGCCTCGTATGCAGGAGCTTCGGCATCCTCTTTGATATAACCGCTGTCTTCAATTACCTGCTGTCCCTCTGCGCTCATAATGAAGTTGATAAAATCCTGCGCTCTCGCTCACTTCTTCACCGGTCACGATGTTAAAGGGGCGGGAAACCTTGTATGTATCGTTTGCCACGTTCTCAGCGCTTGCCTCAGCACCGTCGATTTTGAGCGCTTTTTACTGTATCGTTCAGAGAACCAAGAGAAATATATCCAATTGCGTTCTCGTCTCCGGATACTGTTGTCATCATAACGGATGTGCTGTTTGTGATGCTCGCGTCAAGAGTTGTCATGTCCACCTTCTGTCCGTCAACCTCTTCCTGAATGCCGAACAGCTCTACAAACGCGCCTCTTGTTCCGGAACCGTCCTCACGGGATACCACATTGATGGTTCCTTCTGCTGCGCTTGCCACGGTTGTAAATGCGGTTGCTCCCATAACTGCTGTACATAAAATAGCTGCGATTTTTTTTCTTCATAACTTTGTCTCCTCATTTTTTATATTTTCATTTTACTTGTTGCCTCATTGACAAGTGCTATTATAGAAGAGGAAAGTTAAATGTAAAATCGCAGCCAGGTAAAATCTTTGTAAAAAGTATTTTCTTATTTATGAAAGGGCAGCAGCTCCGGCAGATGTCCTGCAAGACGTTTGATCAGATCGCCCAGCATCTCCCCGGTCTCCGGCTTCAAGGTATCGATCTGTTTCAGCATGAGCTTCAGATTCTTGATGCCTCCTCCTGCACCTGTGTCAGCGTTTCCGCTCTGGTGGCTTCCAGAACGGAAAAGAAATCATTGATAAAGACTTCTTTTTTTGTTCCATTCAAGCTCTGACAGCCAGCTGCTCATGGCATCGTCGAAAATTTTGCCACAATGTTCAGCTCGCCGCAGCTTATCCAAAACCTCCCAGGAAAGCCCGTCATGCTGCATCACACCTTTGTTAGAGCTTGCAATGATCGCCGGAGTCGCCGCATGCTCCAGGAGGGTTCCTATCATGGAACACTCCGGAATATATCTCCGGATTTTGGGAAGTACCTTTTTCAGTCGGGACTTTCCAGGAAATCTTTTGTAAAACCAGGACCGTCCAGATTATAAATCACCCGCAGTCTTTTGGACAGGCTCCTCGCAGCCGGCAGCTGCGTAAATGGCAAGATTCCCCCCCTTGAATGTCCGCCCAGCCGCAGAATGCGGGCGTTTTTCCCGCCTACCCGGTTCAGATATGCCACGGATTCCTTCTCCGCCGGCACAACGCCGTTGCTCAGGAAAAAATCCTCCTTCCAGCCGACAATGCAGTCGTCGGTTCCGGTAGGCAATAAAAGAGGTTCCATCTCCCAGAATCAGCTCCACTGCGGAAAACTGCAGATTCTTTTTTTGTCGTCAATGAGATTGACATAATTCTGTACTTTTGTATCTGCAAAACGGCGGCACGCTGTCATCTCCTTCATCACAAAGGCCGCCATCCGGATAAAAGATTTGTCTTTTTCCAGTTCCTCCTTTGTGTATCTCTTGAAAAATGTCCGGGACACCTCTGAAAGCGTCTGCGCCAGTTCGCCCTCCTGAGGCGCTATCCCATCCAGATTCACATAAGAAACATAGCACAAAAGCAGACTGTCCACCTCGCAAAAGGGTGCATCCGCAAAGCTCAGATCTCCCGCCACTTGAGATAATCCATCATGTTTGCCATCTCATATCCTCCAAAATCTGTCTATTTTTTTCTCCGGTAATTCTTCTGTTTCTCCAAGATTGTTCTGTGCCGGCCTCCAGGATCCTGCCCGCACTGTCAAATCGGGAACCATGACAGGGGCAGTCCCAGGTCTTTTCGTCCGGATTCCAGGCAAGCCGACAGCCCAAATGCGGACAGCGTGGCGCCTTCGCCCCCTCCTGTGCCGTCTGCGGTTCCTGCGCTTCCTTCCCATGGGGACAGCCATCCCTTGCCGCCACAGCTCCCAGAACCAGTCCCTTCGCCGCCTGCACGGTATTCTGAAACAGCGCGGCCGCCGAAGCCGCAGAATAAAACCGCTGTGGTGAAAACATCTGCCCATGGATTTTCCCCTTCACGATCAAATCCGAAAGAATCATCGCCGCTGCCATGGAGCTCGACATTCCCCATTTCTGAAAGCCTGTCGCCACATACCAGTTGGGAGTGGCTCTGGAAAATCTTCAATATAAGGAACCTTGTCCATTGGCATGCAGTCCTGTGCGCTCCAGGCCAAAATCTCCCGGGACTGCGGCCAATAGCTTCTGGCCGCATCTCTCAGCCGCTGATATCTGCCGCCCTCGTTTTTCCCGGTACGGTGACCTTCTCCGCCAGAAGCAGCACCTCGCCCTGCATGCGAAGAAGAGAGCCTCAGCCGTCCACGCCGTAATACATGGCGTTTACTTTCCCGGCATGTTCAAGCGCCAGAACATAGCTCCGCTCCTGATGCATCCGCAGAAAATAGTACCCCGGAAAATTCTGGAAAGGATAGTGACTGCAAAAACAATGTGCTCGGCTGTCACCCCTTCCCCCGGTGGTGTATACCTGGTTCTTTTCCACGTGCAAAACCCTGGTCTGCTCATAAATGACAAGCGGTTCCGCAACTGCTTTCAAAAACTTCAGGGGATGAAAGTGCGCCTGTCCCTGGAAGAAAAGCGCCTTCCCCGCCGCAAAGGGCAGCTCCGCCGCCTCGCGGTAATCTGCTGCGAGCCCCAGCTTCTCCGCCGCCTCATATTCCCTGGCAATGCTCTGCCAGTCCTCCACCGCGTACAGACAGGACGCGCAGTCCACAAAATCACATGGAATGTCCTGCTCCTTTACCATACGGCGGTATTCTCTGATCGCAGCCTCATTCGCGTCTGCATACTGTTGGGCGCGTTCCATTCCAAAATGATAGATCAGCGGTTCATAAAATCAGCCCATGCTGGGAGGTGATCTTTGCCGTCGTTTTCCCCGTCTGGCCGCTCCCCACACGGTTTGCTTCCAAAACTACGGCGCGAACTCCGGCTACCTTCAGAAAATGCGCTGTGAGAATCCCGCCATTCCACCGCCGATCACCGCTGCGTCCGCATGAATATCTTCTGATAGTCTCTCCCTGTGTGCCAGGGAAATCTCCTGGTTCCAAATGGATTTTTGTTCTGTCATATCTTTCTGTCCGCTCCTGTCCTTTTCTTACAGGCGGTACAGCTTCCCTGTGCCGCCGTCTAAGGATAGTCTTGGCAGAAAAATGGATATTTATGCCACAGCCGGGCGCAGTTTTCAGCTCCCGCACGGCCAGAAAAAGAGCTGCTGCCGCTGCCGCACCGTCCGCGATCGGTCCGCATACATCACGCCGTCAATCCCCATAAAAAACGGGAAGAGCAGGATCAGCGGAAGCAGGAAAAGAACCTGTCTTGTCAAAGACACCACAATACCAGCTTTGCTTTTCCGATGGAGGTAAAAATCCCGACGACATGGGCTGAATTCCGTTTATGAAGGTCATGAGCATAAAAATCCGAAAATATCGCTCTGCAAAATAAAAAAATACTCCTCGCTGCCAGAGCCGAAAATACTCACCAGCTGCCGCGGAAAAATCTGGAAGCACAGAGCAAACCCAATTCCCACCGCCAGGCAGATGCGAAAGGCCATTCTGTAGGTTTTTGCACGCGCCCGAAGTTTTTTGCCCCGTAATTGAATCCCCAGATCGGCTGACAGCCCTGGGAAATACCGATGCAGATTGCCATGAACACCATGTTTACTTTGGAGATCACGCCCACGCAGGCCAGGGGAATATCTGCGCCGTACATGGAAGATGCGCCGTAAAAACGCAGAGTATTGTTCATTGTCACCTGCACCGCCGCCATGGCAAGCCGATTGATGCAGGAGGCCATTCCAAGAGAAGCAATGGCTTTGAGGCACCGCAGATCCGGGCGCAGCATGCAGAGCTTCAGATCCATATGGCGAAATTTTGCAAAAATACAAAAGAACCATGATTCCGGAAAGCACCTGACCGATAACGGTTGCCCAGGCAGCGCCCTGAATCCCCCATCCAAAACCGAAAATAAACAACGGGTCAAGAATGGTGTTTGTAACCGCGCCCAGAAGCATACAGGTCATGGAATATGCCGGACTTCTGTCCGCCCGGATGAGATGATTTCCCCGGTCGTCAATACCAGAAATGGAATGCCCACCGCCGTAATTCCCAGATAGTCCCTGGCATAGGGCAGAACACTCTCCGTTACGCCGAATATGTGAAGAAGCGGCTCCAAAAATACCAAGGTAACCGCCGCAATGACAATCCCGCTGACACACAGCATGGTAAAACCTGTCCCGGCAATCCGGCAGGCCGTTTTCGTCTCTCCGGCGCCGGATTTCAGGTTAAAATTAGACGCGCTTCCAATTCCAAGAAGCAGCGCGGTTGCCGTGCAGATGATCGTCACGGGAAACGCCACATTGGTTGCCGCATTTCCCAGCATTCCGACGCCCTGCCCAATAAAAATCTGGTCTACAATGTTGTATAAAGAACTCACCAGCATACTGATGATGGCCGGTATGCCGAATTTCGCGATCAACTGCCCCACCGGCTTTTCTGCCAGCGGATTTTCCTGATTTTCTTTATTTTTCATGTCACTCACTTTATTTCCCGCCTCACTCATGTTGTCACCTCGTGTTTGACGACACAGCCGTTGTTTTCTCTTTCTGTGCCGCGTACTTTCCTCTATTTTAACGTATCCTTTTCATTCCCGCAACGCCTGACTTCAGAAAACACTTTTCAAACCTCTTCTGCCGTGTTAAACTAAATCTACAGAAGCTGGCACCAGCTTGGATTTTTTTGCTTTCCGGAGGATTTTTTCATGGATGTACACAGCATCAGCACACTGTAGCCGCACAGAATTTGTCGGAACCGCGGTTCTCGATACCATCGGTCTGGTGATTTCCGGCATTGATGATACTTTGCTCGCCCAAATGAATATTGGAACCAGATACCGTTCTCTCGGCCTTCTCAGCTCCCGCACCGGCGCTGCCGGTCAGATTACGGCCGTTGACGATGCAGTGAAGGCTACCAACACAGAGGTCTTGTCCATTGACCTGCCCCGCGATACCAAGGGCTGGGGCGGCCACGGAAACTATATTGTCATTGGCGGCTATGATGTTTCTGACGTGCGCCACGCCGTCTCCTGGCGCTCGAACTCACCAACAAATATGCCGGAGAGCTTTACATCAGCCAGGCAGGGCATCTGGAGTTCGCCTTTTCTGCCAGCGCAGGCCGGCTCTTCAAAAAGCCTTCGGGGCAGTTCAGGCGAAGCCTTCGGCTTTATGGCAGGCTCTCCCGCGGCGATCGGTCTTGTCATGGCAGACAATGCCGTCAAGGCTGCTTCCGTTCAGATCATCCGCTACATGACTCCCAGTATCGGAACCAGCCATTCCAACGAGGTGATCCTGGCCTTTTCCGGCGATGCCTCCGCAGTAAAGCAGGCTGTGCTGACCGGGCGGCAGGTAGGTCTTGAGCTTCTTATCAGTATGGGGAGTTATCCGGAGATTCCCGGGACGCCGTTTTGGAATAAAATTTTACAAAGAATAGACGAAGAGGGCGCTGCAAGCCGCTGTAAATGCGGTGCAATGCCCTCTTCGCCGAGAATCGCGTTTCCTTTCATAGCTCTGCTCCCGAAAATTATTGATATGAGCGTCCATCTGATAAAAGACTCAACTCCATTTGGGCTCCCTTCTCTGAACTTTTAAGGACACGAACATCCCCCCCCATGCTGCCGGGCAATTTCTCGCACAAGTGCCAAACCAAGACCTGCCCCACCCATAGCGCGGCTTCTCGACTTATCCACCCAGAAAAACGGTTCAAATATCTGCTCCCAGCTATTTTTATCGATTCCCATCCCCGTATCCGTAACAATGATCTTCGCAAATCCATTATTTTCTTTGATTTCAACTGAAACCTCACCACCCTGATGATTATATTTAACTGCATTTTCAAGAAGATTATAGATTTCTCTGTATATCAATGCATCATTGCCCGTAATATAGACGTCGCCTGGTTTCTGCGTAAAACGAACACCCTTTTTATCGCCAACAGCCGCTAAGTCACAGATAATCTCCTCTATCAGTCCTTCAAGTGAAATATGATCCATCTTTTTTTGCTGACTGAAGCTCTGTCATTTCCAAAAAGGATTTCTATTACATGAGATAAGCGGTCGGTTTGCGTCCTGACCATATTGATTGCCTCTCGATAATCATCGTTTCCAAATCTATTTTTTATAAAATTGAATTTGCTCAATATGCATTAGCTATTAAAAAATAAGACTGGAACGAAAGGTTTTCTTTGTATACCCCAAATACTGTCATTTCAATCAAACATAAAAATGTCTCAAAACCTAAGAGTGGGGCGCTATTCCAAAGAATACCACCCCAACCCTTGACGATAGAACCGTACTAGCTAACCCGTTAATCTAGAGAAAATGTCTACATCCCCCAGCTCACTTATTGAATTTAGCTCTACACTTTGTAGAAAGTATATACCTCTCTTACTTCTTATCCTACTCTTCATATTTTGCCACAATCGTTTCATGGCAGTCCAGCATATCCAGTACAAAACTGCACTTATCATCGCTATACGTAAAAGAAAGATATTTATTTCTTAACGGAAGATATATCTTTGTTATTTTTTCTGGTACTGATAAAGTAATTTTCACATTATGTAAAGGAAAAAATATCTTCGATAATCTCCGCCTTTCCTCGCTTCACTGGAATAGCATATGTCATATTAATGCAATAGCGACTATAATCCGACTGCCTAATCATCCGGCAACGTCCTTGCGCCCCTATTTCTGCATGTATCGCCAAATTAGGTTTTTAAATTCAATGCTGCCATAAAATATCTTTTATGATAGATGCTTCCATAAAGGCTATAAATAGCTGGTATTCTATGTGAAAGATAAACAATATTCCCTTTTTTCGATAGACAAGGATACCTTTACCATCTTTGCTGTATGGTAAATTTTTTGTGCCGTATATATTTATTATGGAGTTTCCATATAAGGTGTGAGAACTAGTGCATATACTTCCGCATCATCAACTTCTGTATAGATTGCTGAAAGATAACTATATAATGGTGATTTTGGAATATCCACATTCAATTCTTTCGAAGCCAAAATATAGTCGCCACCTACAATACCTTTTAGGTTCCCTTAAACCACAATCTATTTGAAACTTTTTTTCGCTTCTATTAATGCATTTCCAGCAAATAATACCTTTCCCCCCTTTCTCAATATACTCGTTCAATACCTTTAACTCTCTCTTCCAGTATACTATTTCCAGGAAAGATAACAATTTCAAATCGCCCAAAATTTAAATCTCTAATCACTTCAAAATCTATTTGATTTTCGATTAATATCATAGATGTTCCTATATTATCTTCTGCATCAGACGATAGCCATAAACCAACTGTCGCGGTGCTCTCTCCCCCATAACAATATGGTTCTATTTTTTTCTAAATAACGATATGCGTATCCGATATTTCTATATGTTTCCATATCCATCTCGCCGTCCCATATCAAATGATCTCCTATGGAACAACCAGCTCCATATACTGCCATTGTCGCTATTTCATACTTTAAAGCCTCTTTACATTTAAACCCACCAAATTCTCCCCATTCTAAATGGAATTTTCCAGTCATTCCTAGATAAAATTTCTCAGTCCCTGAAAAAAAAAAAGTAGCATTTAGAGGCATTTTATCATATACGCCCCATACGGTAGGCAAATCTTCTATTTCAAAATGGGTTGAGTAAGGATGATATTCCGGCAAATGAATATCTGCACCTCCTGAATTAAAAAATATTGTACTATTGGGATGATATTTATTCAAAATTTTTTACATTGTTTCATAAAGGCTATATGCTGTTTACGATAATATTCTTCTGCATCTTTCTTATTCTCCGAATCTAATCCAAGTTTCTCCATTCCTTCCGGCATTCTTTACAATAACAAGGACCTCCCTTAAAACAAATATCCAAAAACAAACCATCCACATCCGAATATCGTTGACAAATTTCTTCCAGCATATTATAAATATGTCTACAGTAACTTCCATCATTCAGACACATATTTGGCCATAACAATCTGGTTCTTCCGCAACATAACTTCCGCTACTAAGTTCACCATTCTTTAAACGGGCACACCATTCCGGATGTTTTTCATACTCCGCTAATGCTAAACCTACATTCACATAAATTGGAGCACGTACACCTATTTCATGTGCGGCTTCTATCATTGCTCCTGTCATGTCAAAATGTAATTTGGGATGGCGGACACCTATCTGGGTAGGATAGTAACACAAACCATGATAACATCTTGCAAATACTGTAATGCTAGATATATTTCCTGCCAAAATAGCCTGCTGAAAATTTTTTTTGAAAATCGCATCCCTACTTCCGGAACGCTTGGCGGTGTATGAAAATCCAAGTGTATGACGTTTAGGATATGTCAAGGGATTATCTACATAAAATTCCACTTTCTTCCCTCCCAGCTCATTTACATTTTTTACTGCACCAGAAGTCATTCCAGCAATTACATGCTTTTTGTGCAAACATATACAATATAATAATTGGTAAAGATACCACTATAACATCTGCGCACACCAAATTCCAACTTGTATTAAATGCTCCATAAAACTATAAACAGACATTGGCAGAGTATATTGTGTAGATGAATTTAAAAAGATATAATGGTATCTGTAATTCATTCCAACTCCACATAAAAACTAAAATTACAGCTGTAGCTGCTACTGGTTTAAGCAGTGGCACTATCACTCTTAAAAAGTTCCATTCCGACAGCACCATCTATTACCGCAGCCTCATCCAATTCCCTAGGCAATCCTTTAATATAACTTGTAATAATCATTGTAGTAAACGGAAGATATAATGCAGCATAGACAAATATCAATCGCCAATGGCTTCCATAAATTGTCAATTCTTGAAGTAGCATCATCGTAGGCATCGCTGTAAATGGGGCTATAATTCCAAAAGTAATCAATTTATCAATTATTTTGCTCAAACGTGTTTCTCTACGTGCAATAGCATAACCCAACATTGATGCAGTTGCTAATACAAGTATAACCGTAATCGATGAAACAAACAAACTGTTAAACAACGCTCTTATTACATCTCCATGTTCTAAAACTTCAGCATAGTTTCCCCACTGCCATATCCTAGGCAAAGCAACGTTAAGGCTAGACGCCTCACGCTTTTCTTTAAAAGAGGTTAATATCACCATTACAAGCGGATATATGACTGTCAAACTTAATAGCCATAAAAATACCACTAAATACTTTATTTCTATTTTTTCTCTTTTAGTCATACATCCGCCTCCCATCTTTTACTTATTTTCTTATGAAACCCAGCTGCCCCAACAAGCAAAATTGTAAAAATCAGATTTACTGCTACTGATGTCGCATATCTTCCAGCGCCCATCTCATTCATCATTAATGTACCTAAACTTTCCGTGGAAATTCCCGGGCGCCGCCAGTCATCACATAAATCAAATCAAACATTTTTAATCCATAAATCAAATTTGTTAAAATATTGATATTTACCATGGGCATAATTAAAGGCAAAGTAACTTTCATATATACCTTCCATTCATTAGCCCCATCAATACGGGCTGCTTCTATATAATCCTGTGGTACCGACTGCATTCCAGCTAGACTTATAACCATTGCATATCCTACATTACTCCAAATTGCAGCAACACAAATAGCAAAAATGGCTGGCCAACGGCTCCCTAACCATTGTACACGATTCATCCCCAAAAATTCTAAAATCAAATTAATAGTACCACCGCGTCTGAAATATGGCGCAAAATATTAATCCAACTACTAACGCTGAAAATACTGCCGGCAAAAAAGTATAGTGTTCTAAGAACATTTCTTGCTTTTATTTTACGATTTAACATATAAGCAAATAACAGCCCCAAGACTGTTACAATTATGGTTTTTACTAACGCATAAATCAACGTATTTACCAGCGCTATCGGTAATTTACGATTACTAATTACATCCAAAAGATTCTGTATACCAACAAAAGTTAAATTACTGAATTTACTATTTGTAGCGCTCAATCCGTAAATGCTAATGCGTATCCAAACGTCGAAGGAATGATAAAAACAATAAAAATATCAGCGGTATAAACAACATATACCTCGGATATATCTTATTTTTATTCATCGTATCTCCTTTCTGGAGCCGCCGCTATGCAACGGCTCCATCACTCTTAAAAATCCCTCTGTTCCAAGCGCCTTCGCGCCTGCAATTCTTGCATCATCCATCAATTTAATACAACCTTCAACATCTACATTTCCCATTAACATTTCCTGAACTGCCACACCCACATCATTTGTGTAAATCCAATAATTTTGGGAGCAGCTGTAGATGCACGGCATAATTTATTAATAGAATCTGTCGAATTTGTTACCACAACAGCTTCAATATTCGTTGTTTGATTTTTGAAAATATCTGCAGTAGATACGCCATCAAAAGCAGCATTATATACATCTGGTTTTGATGCATATTCAATAAAATCTAACGCTAATTCAAGATTCTCGCTATTTTTATTTGCCATCATTAAAAGTAAATTGCCACCTTCGTAAGTCCCCTCATCCACTGTATTAAAAATACTGGCATCACGCCAAAATCTTCCTTTGTATAATCATATCCTTCATCAAAATCTGTATAGAACCAAGTGTCCCAAATAGGAATCATAACAGCTTCCCCTGTTCCCATAATAACACTTAACTCATCCCAACCATCTGTCATATAGGTATCTTCAAACCACTCTTTATCTGCAGCCTCTTTAATCCATTGAATCATATTTGTAATTTCTGGAATATCTCCATATGTTATCTCATTTTTATTAAGCTTATTCAGTTTTTCCGGATTATCTGCAAAAATAGGATCCATTCAAACTGATACATCCAATAAGATCCTCCTGCTGGAAAACATAATGGTGTATATCCTGCCTCCTTAATAGCAGTACACAACTCATCAAATTCTTTCTGTGTTGTTGCTGGTTCTAGGCCTAATTCATCTAACAGTGTTTTTATTATAATACATTCCAGAAATAGAATTTTCACCGAAAGGTAACCCAAGAATATTTCCCTCCGTATCTTCTGCTGTAGCACGGGCTCCTTCCGAAAGTTCATTTACCCATTCCTCATCATTCATATAGTAAAATTATTTGTTACATCATAATTACTTAACTGAGCATTATTGTGATGTACAAAATATCTGGAATGTCTCCAGTTGCAAACTTACTTGTAGCTACCGTATCAAAACTTGTCTCTTCCAAAGTAATAAGATCCAGCTTATTACCTGTCTCCTTCTCATAGGATTCAAACAATCGTTCATAATACGGCAAGGAAAAGTCTATAGCTTTCCCCATAATAGTCAACGTTCCTCCACTATCTGCTTGTACACAGATTGCTCCTCCCGTCAAAACTACACTCGTAGCTATTGTAATAGATACCACTTTGTTAATCGTTTTTTCATTTCAAATCCTCCTTTTTCAGTTTTTTAATATTTTTCACTATATTTATTATATAAATATATCTACTATTTTGTCTTTACACAATATTAAGTTTTTCTTGCTTTATATTAAATGTATATTTTTACCAACTACATACATCTTGACAATGTATATATTTATCAATATACTTTTAACTATATTAAACCAATTTAATTTTAAGCAATAAAGAGGCAGGTTACTGTTATGAATTTCTTATTAAAGTCTTTTTGATATTCCTATAAATATTACTCGAATAGCCAATTTACATTATTTTGAGTTTGTAAATCAATATCATACAATTCGCAATTCTCACGCCTTTCATGAACTTGTATATGTCGACAAAGGTTCTATCTGCGTATATGCCGAAAATTATACTGGCATACTTTTACATGATCAACTAATCATTCATCGTCCAAATGAATTCCATTCTTTAAAATGTGATGACAATATTGCCCCTAATGTAATTATCATTGGTTTTGAATGCCAGGGTTCTATTCTTGACAACTTTTCTTTATACCCTACTACCTTAACCTCCGAACAAAAAAACTTTTGGCCGAAATTATCAAAGAAGGTATGGGCGTTTATGAACCGCCTTATGATCTTCCGAACCTTTTAGATATGAAAAAGCGTGTTGAATATCCATTCGGTGCTGATCAAATGGTCAAATTGCGTTTAGAATCATTTTTAATCTCTCTTGTACGTACCCATCATATGTCCAATAGCACTGAGCCTGCTGAATACAGCGAACGTAAATTACAAGAAATTCACCAGTACATCATTGAGCATTATATGGAAAAAATCAGTTTAGATAATATCTGTTTTCTATTTGCTACAAATAAAACCGCTCTTTGTTTAAATTTTAAAAAAGAATATCACATGACTATATTAAACTATATAAATCATTTAAAAATAGAAGAAGCCAAAGTACTTTTGCGCAAAAATGAATTATCGGTAACAGAAATATCTTATAAATTAGGATTTAGTTCTGTTCATTATTTTTGCAGACTCTTTAAAAAAGCTACAGGGCAATCCCCTAAAGAATATGTAACTACTATCCGCTCACGACTAAATTTGTAACATGGCGATTTTCTCTTTTATAAGATTAGCACGTTCCTTTTCCAAATACCCTGCTTCAATATAAAAATGTATCCTCCCATGTGGTGGAAGTATTTTTACTTGGCCTTTTGTTTTGCGTTATTATATCCCAAGTGCTCTGATGTTGCTGGCAACACCATTCCCATGGCGTCTTCATCCCCAGTTCGCGAAATCCACCTTATACCTACGGGCAATATATCTACTGGATGATTTACATAGCAGGCTCCTTCTTCGGTGTATTGTAATGTATAGGCCGTTTTTGTTCATCCCCCGATATTTTATACCAAAACAAATTTCCGGATTATAAATTTGTTCTTTGCCACCAATTTTATGATGAGTTTGAGGTTCCTTTGAAAGTCTTTTAAATATCCTTCTAGTTTCTCTCTCTTCTTTTGGCATATTTCCAGAAACTGTCGGATATAATTTTATATTATTTCTGTCGCAAGTAGCACTATATATCACCTCAGCTCCATCTATAGGACGAAAATTAATATGACAAAGATACATATACTCCATTGGTGATTGCCTTCTATTTTCCAGCTCTACATCTACCTTCAATACCGTATCATTATCGTATAAGGTACATTTAGGCGAAAATACATAATTTCTAACAAATGAGATATTATAATCTAAGTGCCCTCCAACACTCATATAATCATCGCCACACTCTAAATATACTTCTTGATATAGCGCATTAGAATTTCTCCATGCTGTACATGTGTCATCTTTCTGTGGTGTTCCAATTGCAGAAATACCGCAATGAAGTAAAAAGCCTCCATATGTTTTCAAATATTCTGTTGTAGCTATCGGCTCCTCAAACTTTGTTTTCATTGTAAGCTCTTTACCATCAAAAACAGCTCTCCATATTTGCTGTCCTTGAAAAGGCAAAATAATAAAATATCCCCTCTCCTTTTCAATTCGTAATGCTTCTACCCCCAGTTGAATAACGAAAGGCAACTGCGCGCATATTTTTTTGTTCTGCCAAAACAAATTCTCTTCTTCTAAAAAATTTTCTTCTCAAATAAATTTTCACTACAACTTCTCCAGTCTATGTATCCTTTCCTATACTTTTCATCATCTTTTAAGCTAATCTTACGAATAACTCTACATGGATTCCCTCCTGCCAATACATGTGCAGGAATATCCTTGTTTACTACGCTTCCTGCCGCAATAACAGCATAATCTCCAATTGTAACACCACCCAAAATTTTTGTCCCACCACCTATCCATACATGATTTCCGATAGTAATCGGCCATGCATACTCTATTCCCTTTGCTCGTAATTCCCAGTTAAACGGATGTCCCGCTGCATACAAACCACAATCCGGGGCCAATCCAGACATAATCACCGATTTTAATTCGATTTCCTGCCAATATAACAAAATTGTAGTTCGAAAAAAATGATTGCCCAGAAATACCCTTTCCCAAAAGTCACAATAAAATGGTTGCTCAATAACACATTCCGAGCCCACCTTACCCATATTTTTGTTTAAAAACAGCACTCGTTCTTTCTGCTGACATGGACGCAAAATATTATATTTATAATTTAATTCCTGACTTTTTTTTCTTCTTTCGTCTATTTCAGCATCTGCATGTGCTTGATAGAAATATCCCGCTTCTGCTTTTTTCGTATTCTGTCATCATTGAATTCCTTTCCATAATACTTAATCCTTAGAAAAGATTTCTAACAAATAACTTTTTTCAAGATATTCTAAAGATAATTTGATCATCCTTTTTCCTAATTCTCTATTTGCATCTGCTGCACTTTCTGTATACCAATGTTTCATAGTTCCTAAACGCCCCAATTCAACAGCCTTTGGATATAATGCCATTAACATAGAACTCTCAAATTTTCCTGCATGATCGTAACCTGTTGCTATTTGTACTTCTGAATTCATTGTTGGAATAACTTTAATCCATCCAAACGGATTCTCTTCATTGTTTTTATTGAAAATTCAATATTTCAGTGAATAAGCCATAGCTATGAGCATTTCGATATATCAAGTACTGAAATAGTAGTTAAAAGGTATACGAAATAAAACGTCATTGATTTTCGCTTTACGGGCCTTGTGTATACCCATCCCTCTATGGCAGTTAACCTCCTATATCCACCAGGATCATTTCTGTCTCCAGAGGTCCTAACTTCCTTCGTCCTGCCTGCTCATAACCAGAGAGTCATCTATGCTCCTTTGCGGGGCATGCCTCATGGTGATAATTCTTGCCGACTACTGGCTCATTCTTTGTATTTTTGATTACTGATTCGCTTCCTGTATCAGCACTATTCAATGGACGTTATCTGCACACCCTTGATTTCCATCAGCTTTTTCTGCCATTGGGATCTGCTTTACCAGTTCTTCAATCAAGAGCATTACTTCCTGAAGTCGATTGTTTCTGGATTCATAGTCCTCCAGCAGCATACGTATCTCTATACGTGCGGCCTTGGCTCCTTCTTTCGTTCCGACACTGTGCCTTGCAGCTTCCACCAGGGTCTGTTGCCCTCTTTTTCCAACTGCTCTTATTTTTGCATCCCGCCAGATCTGGTTAACTCCATCAACTCCCAACGTCAGGATGTCTTCCGGCAGTGGTGCCTTCTTCAAAATCATCATTCCGCTTATCGCATCTGGTTTTCCATACACTGTTTTATATTCAGGAAAATATATATTGAACCAACGACTAATCCGGTTCTGAACTCTCGTAAGCTCCGACTGGATCTGAAATCTCATGTTTGATGCTGTTCTCAGATCTGCATAGATACCGTCTGGCAGGTATGGAATCATGTATCGTCCCTCTTTACTAATCCTGCGATGACTTTTTGGATCTTTACGATCATTTTTGTTGGATTGTTGTCGTCGAGTTCTTTTGATTTCTTTACATGATGGGGATTTACCAATACTGGCTTCATTTCGTTATCCTGAAGGAATTTTCCAAGATTAAACCAGTAATGTCCGGTCGGTTCCATTCCAGGAACAACCTTATCCTTCTCATGCTTTTCTTTGATATCAAGAATCCATGTCTTAAACATTTCAAAACCGGCTTCACTGTTGCTGAATTTAAACGGCTTCTTAGAAAACTCAATGCCTCTGTAGTCAAAGGCTCTTGCATAGTGTGTTTCGCTTCCAACATCGATTCCGATTACCAAAGTTTTTCAGTTATTGCTTCAATTTTTTGTTCTGTGTGTTAGACTTCATTGTAGATACTCTCTGTTCAATAAGATTTTTACTAACCTGCCAGTCAGTAGTCTTATTGTACTCTGAGGTATTTTCAATTTTCAACGTCTACATTTTAAATTATACAGGAAACTCCTATTCTGCATATCCCAGTGTTGTGTAATAAGCAAGATTTACTTGTCGATTATCTAATCTCCCATATTGCACTACAATATTACAACTGGATTCTATCTTTATTGCATACTGAGTATCATAAGGTATAACAAATCCCACATATCTTCTCTACTATTCATTCTGAAACATTTTACTCGCCTAGCTCCTATTTTTTCCACTGTATCTCCTTATGGCAATCACGTTCTGTAAAGTATAAGGTCACAGCTACCTTTGCATCTTCATCAGAATCATTTACAATAATAACAGATTCATGCCCTTTGAGAATGCCATCTCCTTCCTCAGGAAGTTCACAATCTGGAATAATCCATTTCTTTTTTCCAATACCAGATTTATACATCAATTTCAATAACTCCTTCTTTAAATATTCTGTCATTGATTTGCAACCATTTTGAGTAACCCCAATTCCTTTTTCCCAGCGTACCCCAAAAGTTGATCCTGAGATAAACGTATCTATTTGAAATGTCATATTCTCTTCCAATGGATATGTACTATCTGTCTCCATCCACGGTGCTTCCAGCTTCTATCATTCCTGTTCCATGACATGGACATATACAAAACGATCATTTTCATACCATTATCTACATACAATTGGTAAAATCCCTTTGCAATATCACTTGCCAACACCCCTGCTTTAATATGTTCTTCTGTCCAATTGTGCGCACGTAAGCAAAATTCTACAATATCTCGTCGTTCCCCCTTCAAGTTTCCCCATTACAACAGGTAAACCAATAGATGGCGAATAGCCATCAATTTTTGCCGATAAATTTAATTGAACTATATCTCCCTTTTCTATAATTCGATAACGAGAACGGCTGATTGCATGCCTCGTGGATTTTCGCTGAACACATACATCGGAAGTCCTCATATTCTGCACCGTTCTCATAAATCACACGTTGCGCTATACCTACCATTTCCAATTCAGTTACTCCCGGCTTTAACTGTCGTATTACTTCATCAGTTGCTAATTCAATAATACGAAATCCTTCTCTTATACAGGCTAATTCATTTTTTACTTTTAATTTTACGCAAATTAATCATAATGTCATTACATAAAGAAATCTCTGCTTCAGGATATGCATTTTTCAATCCTTCATAAATTGGCAATGTACATTCTACATAGCTTCCCAGTCCAATTTTAATCTTCTGTCCTTTGACTCCAAGACTTTTAAATACTTCCTGAAACGTGTCTGCATGAAGCTCAGGATATGATGGATCTGCTTGATTCACGAAACTCTTTCATTACAAATATCTTATCAATCTTGCTAAAATCTTTTTGCAAAGGCTGCTGATTCTGGACCTACTAAAGTGCTGCTTCTCCATTTGCCGAGATTGCTACTCCTGCACGTTCAAACAAAGGCCAAAAAGCCGCTAAAATAGCGCGCATTTGCATAATCGGACTCTGTACTTGCAACAAGCATAATATCCATTCCCTTTTGAACAATCATATCTGCTTGCCTTAGCAATTCTTTTCTTATACTCGTCCTCTGGTATACATATTCTACTAGCCATTTTGTCCTCCTTTTTAGTTTGTTAAAATTTTTGATATTTTTATTGTATCATCATAATTATTTATTGTATTTAAACAATATTTAATTTTTTGCTCTATCTTACGTATAAAATATTATTTTTCGCATAAATTTTAGTAAATAAATTGTTATTTATACCAAAAATTTTTATATGAGGCCATGCAGAACCGAAATTCTACAGGCCTCATATAAAAACACTGATGTTATACTCCAACTCTCCTGCCGGATATCAAACAGTCCATATTTTACTTCCTTTTCCGTAAACTGCAGATACCCTGCATCTCCGGTCAGATCCAGATACACATCTTCCAGATCTTTTTCGTTCACGATCCATGCCATTTCCACCTGCACACTCTCACCTGGTTTCAGCGTCGGAATGTAATTTCCTCCGTTCCATAGTCGTCCTTTACGCTGTAATACGTCATCTCTGCCGTATGGGCAACGCCGTCCTCACGAATCTTATCATAGTCCTCCCGGAAGACTCCCAGTACATCTCATATTTTCCGTCTTTGTGCTTTATCGTTGCCAGCGCCCCCAGATACAGCATATGATTGATTTCCGTTTCTGTAGGATTCTCATACGTTGCCACCGCATATACCATGTTTTTGTTTCACAGCTTCTGTCCGCACCACCTCATCCAGTGTCTCGATTCCGTCGCCGGATTTAATATAGAAATTGTGCTGTCCAGAAGCTTCCCGTCGCTCCCTGTTGCCGCTTTCCATTCTTCGGGAATATTTTTGCTTTCCAGCAGACTGAGATCATCGGCAATCTGAACCTCATCGAGCCTTACCGTAATCTCCGGAAGCGTCAGAGATTCGCCGGCGGCATTCTCACCATTGCCCCCAATTTCTATCGTGTCTCCAACCTTCCAGATTTTCAGCTCGTCCTCCGATACGCAGGTGATGGGTTCATCCAAATCGCTGTCATATTCGGTTCATCTCTACGTTATCTCCAGGCATTCACATCTCTGTTCCTTCTGGAAGGTTGATAACGCCTGTAACGTCTGTTGTTCTGAAATAGAACTGCGGACGATAGTTGTTGAAGAATGGAGTATGACGGCCACCCTCGTCTTTAGTCAGAACGTAAACCTGAGCTGTGAATTTTGTATGGCATGTAAGTGTTCCTGGTTTAGCAAGAACCTGTCCACGCTCGATCTCGTTTCTCTGAACACCACGAAGAAGTGCTCCGATGTTATCACCAGCCTGAGCCTCATCAAGAAGCTTACGGAACATCTCGATACCAGTTACAACAACTTTACGAGTCTCCTCTTTGATACCAACGATCTCAACTTCCTCAGATACGTGAAGAACACCAGCCTCAACTCTACCAGTTGCAACTGTACCACGTCCTGTGATGGAGAATACGTCCTCTACAGGCATTACGAACGGTTTATCTGTGTCACGCTGTGGGTCCGGAATGTACTCATCAACAGCATCCATAAGCTCCATGATCTTGTCTCCCCATGGGCCAGCCGGATCCTCAAGAGCTTTAAGAGCAGAACCCTGGATAACCGGAATGTCATCTCCTGGGAACTCGTACTCGGAAAGCAGATCACGGATCTCCATCTCTACGAGCTCAAGAAGCTCCTCATCGTCAACCATATCACATTTGTTCATGAATACAACGATGTAAGGTACACCTACCTGACGGGAAAGAAGGATATGCTCTTTAGTCTGAGCCATAACACCATCGGTAGCAGCAACTACGAGGATAGCACCATCCATCTGAGCTGCACCAGTGATCATGTTCTTTACGTAGTCAGCATGGCCTGGGCAGTCAACGTGTGCATAATGTCTCCGCTCTGTCTGATACTCAACGTGTGCTGTAGAAATTGTGATACCACGCTCTCTCTCCTCTGGAGCTTTATCGATATCTTCAAAGTTCTCTACTACGTTTCCTGGAACTCTGGTAGCAAGTACTTTTGTGATAGCTGCTGTTAAAGTTGTTTTACCATGGTCAACGTGTCCAATGGTACCAATGTTACAATGCGGTTTTGTTCTCTCAAACTTAGCCTTTTGCCATTTTAAAACGTCCTCCTTAAAATTGCGCCCAGTGGGCTTTTTGAGACTAAATTGGTGGCAGGAACCCACCTGAATTTAAACCTGCTAAGTCTGATTATATTGCATTTCCGTCTTATTTGCAAGAAATCTAAATAATACTTTTAGGCTGTGCAGCCTTTGACAGCTGCACACCCGATTATTTTTTTTCTTACATTATTTTGCTTTTGCAGACAGAACTTTTTCCTGTACGTTTTTCGGAACCTGCTCATATTTATCAAAGAACATAGAGTAGTTACCACGTCCCTGTGTTCTTGAACGAAGGTCTGTAGCATATCCGAACATCTCGGACAGCGGTACATATCCACGGATCATCTTACCACCGCCGATATCTTCCATACCCTCGATACGTCCACGACGGGAGTTGATATCACCGATAACGTCACCCATGTAATCCTCTGGTGTAGTAACTTCGACCTTCATGATTGGCTCAAGAAGAATCGGAGCTGCTTTCTGCATAGCTTCCTTGAATGCAAGAGAACCTGCAATGTGGAATGCCATTTCAGAAGAGTCGACTTCATGGTAAGAACCATCATATACGTTTGCATGTACGCCAACTACCGGGAATCCTCCGAGGATACCAGCTTTCATAGCTTCCTCGATACCTTCGCCAATTGCAGGGATGTATTCCTTCGGAATAGCACCACCAACAACTGTGGATTCGAACTTGTACCAGCTCTTCTCCGTTGGCATCCATAGGCTCGAATTTAACTTTACAGTGACCATACTGTCCACGACCACCAGACTGTTTAGCATACTTGCTGTCTACATCAACAGACTTGGTGATTGTCTCTTTGTAAGCAACCTGAGGTGCACCTACGTTAGCCTCAACCTTGAACTCACGAAGAAGACGGTCAACGATGATATCCAGGTGAAGCTCACCCATACCAGCGATAATGGTCTGTCCAGTTTCCTGATCTGTATGAGCACGGAATGTCGGGTCCTCCTCAGCAAGCTTAGCAAGTGCCTCACCAAGTTTGCCCTGGCCAGCTTTTGTCTTAGGCTCGATCGCGAGCTCGATAACTGGCTCCGGGAATTCCATGGATTCAAGGATTACCGGATGCTGCTCGTCACAGATTGTATCACCTGTTGTAGTGAATTTGAATCCGATCGCAGCAGCAATATCGCCGGAGTAAACCTTCTCCAGCTCCATACGCTTGTTAGCGTGCATCTGAAGAATACGTCCAACACGCTCTTTTTTATCTTTTGTGGCGTTCAGTACATAAGAACCGGAGTTCATAGTTCCTGAATAAACACGGAAGTAAGCAAGTTTTCCTACGAAGGGGTCAGTCATGATCTTGAATGCAAGAGCAGAAAACGGCTCATCATCAGAAGAATGTCTGACGACCTCGTTTCCTTCAAGGTCCACACCCTTGATAGCGGGATATCTGTAGGAGCCGGCATATACTCAAGGATTGCATCCAGAAGCTTCTGAACACCCTTGTTTCTGTAAGCGGATCCGCAGCATACCGGTACTGCGGTACACTCGCAGGTAGCTTTTACTGAGTGCTGCTTTCATTGCTTCTACAGAAGGTTCTTCATCATCCAGATACGCCATCATGAGGTCGTCATCCAGCTCGCAGATCTTTTCGATCATCTCAGAACGATAAAGTTCAGCTTCTTCCTGCATATCCTCCGGAATATCAGTAATAGAAATGTCATCACCCTTCTCGTCATTGTAGATGTAGGCTTTCATTTCGAAAAGATCGATGATTCCTTTGAAGTCATCCTCTTTTCCGATCGGAAGCTGAAGGCAGATAGCGTTTTTACCAAGACGAGTCTTGATCTGCTCTACTGCACCGTAGAAGTTTGCACCCAGGATATCCATCTTATTGATGAATGCCATACGAGGTACATTGTAGGTATCCGCCTGACGCCATACATTCTCGGACTGCGGTTCTACACCGCCCTTAGCACAGAAAACACCAACAGCACCGTCAAATACACGCAGGGAACGCTCTACTTCTACTGTGAAGTCTACGTGACCTGGTGTATCAATGATGTTGATACGATGCTCCAGAGCACCTGGCTTTGGTTTGCAGTTCTCTCAAGAGTCCAGTGACATGTTGTAGCAGCGGATGTGATTGTGATACCACGCTCCTGCTCCTGCTCCATCCAGTCCATTGTCGCTGTACCTTCATGAGTATCACCGATCTTGTAGTTAACACCTGTGTAATAAAGAATACGTTCTGTAAGAGTTGTTTTACCCGCATCGATATGCGCCATAATACCGATATTTCTGGTTCTCTCTAATGGATATTCTCTTCCTTCTTTTCCAGCCAATGAATTTTCCTCCTCTTAGAAGCGATAGTGAGCAAATGCTTTATTTGCCTCAGCCATCTTGTGCATGTCTTCTTTTCTCTTAACGGATGCACCTGTGTTGTTCATTGCGTCCAAAAGCTCATTAGCCAGTCTTTCTTCCATTGTTTTCTCGCCTCTTTTGCGTGAGAACATTGTAAGCCAACGAAGAGCCAATGCCTGACGTCTGTCTGCTCTTACCTCGATCGGAACCTGATAAGTAGCACCACCGATACGTCTTGCCTTTACCTCGAGAACTGGCATGATATTGTTCATAGCCTCTTCAAATACTTCAAGTGCTGGTTTACCAGCTTTTTCCTCGATTCTTGTGAATGCACCGTATACAATCTTCTGTGCTACACCTTTCTTACCGTCTAACATGATGTTATTGATCAGCTTGGTTACAACCTTGTTGTTGTACATTGGGTCAGCCAGAACGTCTCTTTTCTGAGTATGTCCTTTACGTGGCACGTTACTTCCCTCCTTAATCATTGTGATTATATCATCGGTACTCACGCAGTAAAACTATTGCATGTTCGCACTGGTAAGGTCCTATATTTAACCCGCAACCGGCAGGGTATATGGAATACCGTACAAAATTATTTCCGCTTTTTGTGATACTAGATATATCTCGAACTCGTTTTTTAATGATCTACAAAAATTATTTTTTAACTTTAGGTCTCTTAGCTCCGTATTTAGAACGGGCCTGTTTTCTGTTAGCGACACCTGCAGTATCCAGAGTACCTCTGATGATGTGGTATCTTGTACCAGGCAGTCCTTAACCCTTCCTCCACGGATAAGAACAACGCTATGCTCCTGAAGGTTGTGACCCTCTCCTGGAATGTAGCTTGTTACCTCGATACCGTTGGAAAGACGAACTCTGGCGATCTTACTAAGAGCTGAGTTAGGCTTTTTCGGAGTAGCTGTTTTAACAGCAGTGCACACACCACGTTTCTGAGGAGCAGCCTGATCACTGCTTTCTTTCTTAAAGAGTTGAATGTTTTCTGGAGAGCCGGAGCTGTAGATTCTTTACAGCTGTCTGGCGGCCCTTTCTTACTAACTGGTCAACAGAATAGAAAGGATTTCTTATTTATGAAGAAAAAAAACAAATATCCCGGCAGGCATCCTGCTGCTTCTCTGCCTTGGGGCAGCCGTCTTTTTTCATCCCGCGCTGCACACCCAAAGCATCCTCAGAAGTACGGAAACCGCTGCTGATCTGGCGCTTCAGAAGGCAGACGACATCAGCCTTTCCCTAAAAAATGCAGAAACGCTTTACGACAATGCCCTTGCAGCTGCCGCAGAAGCACTGGTTCCGCAGAATATCGTCAATGAAAACCGCCAACTCTGAAACGCCGGAGGAGACCGAAGCTCACTGACGCAGGCGATGCCAAAACCTCCATTTTCAGCCAGAGCGCACAAACTGCCGGCAATGGTTATGTCATCGGCATTGACCCCGGACACCAAAGCGAAAACATAGATATGAGCGCCACAGAGCCGGACGGCCCCGGTTCCACTGTGATGAAAGCAATGTCCAGCACCGGCACCCAGGGCTCCTACACCGGAGTACCTGAATATCAGCTGAATCTGGAAGTTTCCTTAAAGCTGAAGGAGGTTCTGGAGGCGCGCGGTTACCAGGTGGTTCTGACAAGAACAGACAACGAAACCGCCGTCAGCAATTCTCAGCGGGCGCAGCTTGTGGCTCAAAAAAGGTGCTGATATTTATGTACGTATTCACGCAAACGGAGACGATACGCACACGGCCAGCGGAGCGCTCACCATGTCTCCCTCTGCCGAAAATCCTTATGTTTCCCATCTGTGCGAGGATTCCAACCGACTTTCCCAGTGTATCCTTGACGCTTACTGCGCGGCTACCGGCTTTTCCAATCTGGGCGTGCGTATTACGATAACATGACGGGGATCAACTGGAGTTCTGTTCCTGTCACAATTGTAGAAATGGGCTTTATGACTCACGAAAACGACGACCGTCAGATGAATGATCCCGAATTCCAGAATACCATGGCCGCAGGGATCGCGGACGGAATCGATGCTTATTTCGGAATTTGATTTACCCTGAAAGGAGATCACACATGGCAAATAAAAAAAAAAAACCATTTTCTTTTATATCTTGTAATTCTTGTGTTGATTCTGGCTCTCGCCGTCCTGGGCGGACTTACGGTTCTCTCCTCCCAGAAACTGGCGGGACTTCAGAAAAAAGTCACTGAGCTCATGCAAAACGTAGAAGCGCTCACAGATTCCGCAAAATCTCTGTCAGAAAAGCGCAGGAGCTCGAGGGACTTACCCAGAAGTCCGACGCACAGGCTTCTGCCGCAACTCCAACACCCGGAAGCGCCGGGCGAAGGAACCCTTTCCCCGTCTCAGGGCAGCACATTCACCGATAACACGGACGCCGAAATGGATGCACTCCTGTCTCAGATCCAGGGACTTCTTCCAGCCAACAACGGCTCCTGGTCTGTTTATGTATGCAATCTTGCACTCAATTCCCAGGGCAGCATCAACAATGCGCCCATGCAGGCAGCCAGTCTCATCAAGCTCTATATCATGGGCGCAGTATATGAAAACTATGAATCCTTTCCCAGCAGTACGGCGCAGAAACTCTGGATTCTAATTTAAATGCCATGATCACCGTCAGCGACAACGATGCGGCAAACACTCTGGTCGGCTATCTTGGCGGAGGCGACACGACGACTGCCGGCATGAATGCAGTCAACCAGTTCTGTACCTCCCACGGATTCCAGCAAACCTCCATGGGGCGTCTTCTGCTGGCAAGCAACGAAAACGGCGACAACTATACCTCTGTGGAGGACTGCGGAAAATTTATGAAAGCGGTATATCAGCTTGCAAACGGCGGTTCTTCTGAAATCAGCCTTGCTCACGCGGACGCCATGTATGCACTGTTAAATGCGCAGACACGACGCAATAAAATTCCAGCTCAGATTCCGGAAGGGGTTTCCGTTGCCAACAAAACCGGGAACTTGCAGATGTGGAAATGATGCGGCGATTATTTATAACACCCGAAGGAAAAGATTTGGTCATCTGCTTCATGTCAGAGAATGTCTCAGATGCAGGCGCCGCACAGACGGCTATTGCGCAGAACAGCCGGATGATTTAGGGTATTACAATGAATAAACAGCGAGGGGGAAACGCTCAAAGCTGCGAAGCCCGCTTCCCCCTCGCCCTCCCCTTCGGGCACGCAAAAGAGCCTGAGCTTCCTTTTTTATTCGTTTTCTTCGTAGGATTTTTCCCAGATTTCCGAGAACACAGCCAACGGGCAGTCCGTCAGCAGGCACATAAGAAGGAAGCACTCGTAGGGATTGACGATATAAATCTCACTCATTCCGCAAACATGCAGGGTTTCCTGCATTTTTTCAATAAAATAGCGGTATCTGCATAGGGATCTTCTTCCGCCATTTCCTGGGAGACAATGAAAAATCCCCAACGTCAGCAGATCAAACCGTTCCACCGGAAATTTGTGATTCAGAATATTGGTAATGCGCTGACGGCTGAATCGTTTTTGACTGAAATGCTTTGCCAAAATGGAGGCGGACATCTTTTTGAGATTTCCCATATTGTTGATGGGAATGCCGCTGCAGATCACTTTCTCCACATCTGACGGGGTAATATCCTTTGCCTGCCAGACACGGCTGCGGCCGCGTTCCTCTTCATCTTTCTGATACATCGCGGCAATAATGGTCCGCGCCCGTTCCAAAGCCGTGAGAACTCCTGAAATGCCCGACTGTCTCCATGCTCCGGATCGCTGCGCCGATATTTTAAATAAGAGAGATATCCCAGCAGACTTTTTCGTCATCCAGACACAGGCCGCCCCCGTAAACAAAGGCAGCTTCCTTTGTTTTCTGCCGGAAGCAGTGTTTCATATATTTTTTATATTCCTCTGCCCGGTGATAGCCGAGACGATTCTGAATGCAGTACCAGTAGATCACTTCCTCCGGATTCTGAAATCAATGTCCTGCTCCCTGCAGCACTCTTGTCAGAAAATCGGTCACATCCTCCACCGTCATCCGAAGCCCAAATCCCAGCAAAAACCGTCTCACGCTTCACAGAAGCCTGATTCAGCCAGTTGTTCACAAGTGCCGGAAGCTTTGTGGAGGTGGGATTCATGGATTTTGGCGTATACGTTTTCTTTAAAGGATTCCACTACAATATCGCGATACACCTCCTGGGGAACCTCACCGAAGGGCTCCGAAGTTCCGCCCGCTCGTAAATGTAGCGCTTCAGATAATCGCCAAAGGATACCAGCTCCATTTCCTTTATAAAGATAATGGAAAATCACATCCGCATCCTCATCCTCAAAGCTGTCCAGACTCACCACCTGGCGCAATTTCTGCGCAGCCTTGCGGGTAAACTCAAAGTCCTCCACAGCGTCAAAAGCCACTGTCTGCTCAAAATCCAAATCCCGCATTCTGTTTTTCATTGTTTGTCACCCCAGATATTTTTTGATACATGCCCCAAGTTTTCAAAAAATCCTTGCTTTACCGCATTTCCCACTTCACAGGATAATGGTAATATTGTCCCTTCCGCCTTTTTCAGGCGCTCCAAAAGGAGCTGCACCGTGTCCTCCGGCGAAAGCTCCCTTGCCAGAATATCCGCAAGCTCGCCGTCCGACAGCATGTCCGACAAACCGTCCGAGCAAAGCAGAAGGCGGATTCCCGGAGTCAAGGGATGTTCCTCGATCACCGGCTCCAGCGCCATTTCTTCCTCCATAACGCCCAGATACTGGGTCAAAGGCGCCTTTCCAAAAGTTCTTCCGCCGACCACATGGTCCGTGGAAAGCTGAGAAAACTTCCCTTCCCGCGAGAGATACACTCTGCTGTCCCCAAGATTGCAGATGAAGCTTTTCCCCGGAAAACTGCACCAGCGCCAGGGTCGTTCCCATGGAACGGATCCGGTTTTCAGACAGTATTCACACAGCCTGATTCATGCGCCGGCAGCTTTCCTCCAGAAATTCTCTGGACTTCCCTTTCATCTTCTTTCTGTTTTCGCCATAATATTCCCCGTACGCCTGCGCTGCCAGGAAGGCTGCCATCTCGCCGCAGCTTTCCCCGCCCATTCCGTCAAACACAGCCAATGCCGGGAAATCATCGGAAATCACACTGCCGGTAAGAATTCCTTCCGTACCGGTATTCTCTGACGGAAGCTGATCCCCGCAGCACCAGAAATTATCTTCATTATTTCCGCGGATTTTCCCCATATGGCTTGTGTACGCATATCTGATATCATAGGTCATTCCATATTCCTCGTTCCCTCACTGAGAAGCTTTTCTGCATGATCCCAGTACTTTTCTTCTCGCTCCACGTATTCCGGATTGTCCGTCTCATTGTCATGGCAAAGGCCGTTCTCATCAATCCAGCGAATCATTTCGCCTTTTTGTTATAGTAGTAAAGTTCTTTTTTGTCGCCTTCCCAAATGTAGGCAAAGAACAGCTTTTCATCCCAGTAATAGTATTCCTCGTAAATCCCATCCTCAGACTCCGCCGGGTAAACCAGGGCTT
>VOFE01000148.1_pt1 | contig 47272 bp, 61 predicted proteins | sample 5384071 | NCBI WGS metagenome assembly VOFE01 (sample SAMN12384724, study PRJNA508395) | human gut metagenome | isolation source: healthy gut D | host: Homo sapiens
AGGTAACCGAACAGAAAGAGGTGACATTGCAGCCAGGAACAAACCATATTCTTCTTCCCATAGAGATACGGCAGCCTCATTTATGGATGCCTAATGGTTGGGGGGAACCTGCATTGTATGACTTTGAAGCCGTAATAAAGGTGGATGGTAAAGTGATAGCTTCTCAAAAAGAGCGTATCGGACTCCGTACAATAAAGGTGGTGAAAGAAAAAGACGATCAGGGAGAATCCTTCTATTTTGTAGTCAATGGTGAACCGATGTTTGCCAAAGGCGCGAATTTTATTCCGGATGATGCTTTGCTGCCTAACATTACTGAAGAACGTTACCGCCAGTTGTTCAAGGATGTGAAAGATGCCAATATGAATATGATTCGTGTATGGGGTGGAGGGATTTATGAGGATGATGCTTTTTACCAGGCGGCGGATGAGAATGGAATTTTAGTTTGGCAGGATTTTATTTTTGCCTGCACTACTTATCCGTCCGATCCTGCTTTTATGAAACGGGTAGAGGCCGAGGCGGAATATAATATCAAGCGTTTACGGAACCATGCCAGTCTGGCTATGTGGTGTGGAAATAATGAAATTTATGAAGGTATGCGTTACTGGGGATGGGATAAGAAAATACACTGATCCCGGTATTATGGAAGGAATGAAGCAGGGTTATGACAAACTTTTCCGTGAGTTGTTGCCTCGTAAAGTAGCTGAACTTGATCCGGACCGTTTCTATATGCATGGTTCTCCGTACGAGGCCAATTGGGGACGTCCCGAAAGCTGGAAGATTGCCGACAGCCATAATTGGGGTATCTGGTATGGTCAGAAACCGTTTGAAAGTCTGGATACGGAAATTCCGCGTTTTATGAGTGAGTTTGGTTTTCAGGCATTTCCTGAAATGAAGACGATTGCTACTTTTGCCTCACCGGAAGATTATGCATTGGAATCGGAGGTGATGAATGCTCATCAAAAAGCCACTATCGGTAATTTCCTCATCAAGAAGACTATGGGACTGTATTATAAAGTACCTGAAGATTTCGATCAGTTGGTTTATATGGGTTTGGTTTTGCAGGGGGTAGGAGTGCGCCAGGGTTTGGAAGCCCATCGTCGTAACCGTCCCTATTGTATGGGGACTTTATATTGGCAGCTGAATGACAGCTGGCCGGTCGTTTCCTGGTCGAGCATTGATTATTATGGCAATTGGAAAGCGTTGCATTATCAGGCAAAAAGAGCTTTTGCTCCGGTATTGGTAGATGCTGTCAAGGAAGGGGAGGATTTGAATATTTATGTTATGTCGGACAAGCTGGAAGCGGATAAAGAGGTGACTTTATTGTTGCGTGTGATGGATTTTAATGGAAAAGTTCTGACTAAAAAGAGTATCAAGGGCGAGGTTCCGGCCAATGCTTCCACCTTATATTATAAGGAACCTTATGCGGGTATAACAACAAGTCCTCAAAATACTTTTCTTCTAATGACATTAAAAAACAAGAAAGGTGAGGTTTTATCCGAAGAAATTTATTACTTTAACCACGCAAAAGATCAGGAGCTACCGAAGACCGAGATCCGCTATAAAGTGAAGCCGATGGATGGAAAATATGAAGTGACTCTGTCTGCCAGACAGCTGGCCAGGGATGTGTTCATAGAGATTCCTGTTCAAGGTGCGAAATTTACTGATAACTTCTTTGACTTGTTGCCGGGACAGACAAAGAAAGTGATTATTACTTCAGATAAATTGAAGAAGAATGAAAAGGTTGATATAACTATCAAGCAATTAAGTGATACTAACTAATCAATTAATATAATTTTTAGTTTATGAAAAACTTTAAAATTTGGATGTCTGACAATGGCAGGTTTTATGCTTTTATCCTGTAACACAGAAGTAAAAGAAGCAAATTATCAGATAATTCCGTTACCGCAGGAAATTTCGGTAATGGATCAGGCTGCTCCGTTCATTTTGTCAAATGGAACTAAGATAATGTATCCGGAAGGCAATGAAAAGATGCAAAGGAATGCTGAATTTCTGGCAAGTTATATCAAAGATCTTACCGGAAAGATTTTCGTTATTGAAGCCGGAACAGAAGGCACAGATGGAAAGGGATAAGTCTGGCAATTGGGTGGAAATGCTAAAAATCCTGAAGGATACCAGTTGAAGGTAACCAGCGACCAAGTGGTTATTTCCGGACCTACGGAAGCCGGAGTATTTTATGGCATCCAGACTTTGCGTAAATCTATTCCGGTGGCACAAGGAGTGGATATCGCTTTACCGGCGGTTGAAATCAATGACTATCCTCGTTTCTCTTACCGTGGTGCTCATTTGGATGTTTCCCGTCATTTCTTCCCGGTTGATTCGGTAAAGCGTTTTATAGATATGTTGGCTTTACATAATATGAATCGTTTTCATTGGCATCTTACAGATGATCAAGGTTGGAGAATTGAAATCAAAGGTCTTCCTGAATTGACGGAGGTGGGTTCTAAGAGAACGGAAACCGTTATCGGTCATAACTCGGGAAAATATGATGGAAAGCCTTATGGTGGCTTCTTCACACAGGAAGAAGCAAAAGAAATTGTAGCTTATGCTGCCGAACGTCATATCACGGTTATTCCTGAAATAGATTTGCCGGGGCACATGCAAGCGGCATTGACTGCATATCCTAACTTAGGCTGTACAGGTGGTCCGTACGAAGTATGGAAAATCTGGGGGGTATCGGAAGATGTGCTTTGTGCAGGAAATGATGAAACCTTGAAATTCATAGATGATGTATTGGGAGAAATTATTCAGATTTTCCCGTCAGAATATATTCATGTGGGTGGTGATGAATGTCCTAAAGTGCGTTGGACAAAATGTCCAAAGTGCCAGGATCGTATCAAAGCTTTAGGTATTAAGGCTGACAAGAACCACACGGCAGAGGAAAAATTACAGAGCTTCATTATCAATCATGCGGAAAAATTCTTGAATGACCACGGACGTCAGATTATTGGCTGGGATGAAATTCTGGAAGGCGGGTTGGCTCCTAATGCTACTGTCATGTCATGGCGTGGTGAAGGTGGCGGTATTGAAGCTGCCAAGCAGAAGCACGATGTTATCATGACACCGAACACTTATCTGTATTTTGATTATTATCAAGCAAGGATGTGGAACAGGAACCGGAAGCCATTGGCGGTTACTTACCTTTAGAACGTGTGTATAGTTATGAACCTATGCCGGCATCACTGACACCGGAGGAACAGAAATATATAAAAGGTGTGCAGGCTAATTTGTGGACAGAGTATATTCCTACTTTCTCTCATGCGCAATATATGGTATTGCCTCGTTGGGCAGCTTTGTGTGAAGTACAGTGGTCTACACCTGATAAGAAGAACTATGAAGATTTCCTATCTCGTCTTCCACGACTGATTAAGTGGTATGATGCAGAAGGATACAATTATGCAAAGCATGTATTTAACGTAACAGCTGAATATAATCCGAATCCGGCTGACGGTACTTTACTGGACATACGTTGTCTACAATCGACAATGCACCTGTCCATTACACTTTGGATGGTATTGCCATTCGTCCCACAGGAAATAGTCGTGTCGTTTCTGAGAAGATCAATTTCAGTAAGTCAAGCATGAAGCCGATTGTAGCTAATCAACCTGTGAACAAACAATATGAGTTTAAAGGGTGACTACACTGGTCGACGGACTGAAGGGAAATGGTAACTATAAGACCGGTCGTTGGATTGCATCTAGAGGTAATGATATGGATGTGACCATTGATTTCAAACAGCCTACCGAGATTTCGAGTGTTGCTATTTCTACATGTGTAGAGAAGGGAGACTGGGTATTTGATGCAAGAGAATTTTCTGTGGAGGTATCAGATGATGGCACGAACTTCAAGAAAGTGGCATCCGAAAACTATCCTGCAATGAAGGAAACTGATAAAAATGGCATCTATGACCATAAACTAACATTTACACCTGTAACAGCACAATATGTGAAAGTGATAGCTTGCCCGAGAAAAGTATTCCGGAATGGCATGGTGGGAAGAATTATCCAGGTTTTTTATTTGTAGACGAAATTACTGTTAATTAATGGATATAAGAAAGAGATACACTAAAGTTTGTCTTTTCTTATGGGTAATCGGGATGTGCTTTTGTGCACATCCCATAAAAGCACAGTCCGTAATACCTGTTCCCTTAAAGATGGAGCAGGGTACGGGCTCTTTTTTACTTTCTGAAAAAACTAAGCTTTATACAAACCTGCAAGGAGAAGAAGCTCGCTCTTCTGGGCGACTATCTGAGAGCCTTATCACTACAATTTAAGGAAGGGAAAAAGAAAGATAAACAGAATGTCTTGTCTTTACTAATATCAGAAAAGAATCCTCTGCTGGTGTCACCGGAAAGTTATATACTGTCTGTTACTCCGGAACGAATTTATCCGTGCAACATCGGGGGCAGGACTATTTTATGGAATTCAGACATTGTTGCAGCTGTCTCAACCTTCGGGTACAGATTATTCTATAACTTCTGTTGATGTGCAGGATACCCCTCGTTTTGCCTATCGTGGCATGATGCTGGACGTTTCCCGTCACTTCCTTTCCAAAGAGTTTGTAAAAGAAGCAGATAGATGCACTGGCATTTTACAAAATAAACCGATTGCATTTGCATCTGACAGATGCAGCAGGATGGCGGCTTGAAATAAAGCAATACCCTTTATTGACGGATTTTGCAGCTTGGCGTACTGACCCTAATTGGAAGACGTGGTGGAACGGCGGACGTAAGTACCTCCGTTTCGACGAACCTGGAGCTTCCGGCGGCTACTATACACAGGACGATATTCGCGAAATCGTAGAATATGCTCGTCAGCATTACATCACGATTATTCCGGAGATTGAAATGCCTGCCCACTCGGAAGAAGTGCTGGCTGCCTACCCGCAGCTATCCTGTTCGGGAGAACCTTACAAGAACTCCGATTTCTGTGTCGGTAATGAAGAAACTTTCACCTTTCTGGAGAATGTGCTGACGGAAGTCATGGAACTTTTCCCTTCCGAATACATTCATGTAGGAGGTGATGAGGCCGGCAAATCGGCTTGGAAGACCTGTCCGAAATGTCAGAAGAGAATGAAAGACGAGCATCTGGCCAATGTAGACGAGCTGCAAAGCTATCTGATACACCGTATCGAAAAGTTCCTCAACAATCACGGACGCCGTCTGCTTGGGATGGGACGAGATTCTGCAAGGAGGTATCGCGCCCAATGCAACCGTTATGTCGTGGCGTGGAGAAGAGGGTGGTATCGCTGCCGTAACCTCCGGCCATCGTGCCATCATGACACCGGGTGCCTACTGCTATCTGGACAGCTATCAGGATGCCCCATATTCGCAGCCGGAAGCCATCGGTGGCTACCTGCCATTGAAGAAAGTATATGCCTACGATCCCGTCCCCGCTTCCTTAACTGCGGAGCAGGCGAAAGTTAGTCTATGGTGTGCAGGGTAACCTATGGGTGGAATATATCCCACTCCCGAACACGTGGAATATATGCTATATCCACGTACGCTGGCATTGGCGGAAGTAGCCTGGTCGGCTCCGGAACGTAAGTCGTGGCCCGATTTCCATACCCGCGCATTGTCGGCAGTGGCCGATTTACAGGCAAAAGGATACCATCCTTTCGATTTGAAAGCAAAGAAATCGGCAGCCGTCCCGAGTCGCTTCAACCGGTCAGCCATTGGCGCTCGGTAAAAAGGTGACCTATAACTCCTCCTATAGCCCCCATTATCCGGCACAAGGCAACACAGCCCTGACAGACGGCATACGTGGTGACTGGACTTACGGTGATGGCTCGTGGCAAGGATTCATCTCGGACAACCGTCTCGATGTGACGATTGATATGGAAAAAGAAACCCCATCCATTCCATCACCGCCGCTTTTTATGCAAGTGGTCGGCGCGGAAGTATTCCTGCCGGAGACAGTGATGATTTCCATTTCCGATGATGGAACCCACTTCACCGAGTTGCGCAAACAACACTTTGAAGTGAGCAAAGAAACCCCCTATCCGCTTTACGGATATTTCATGGCAGGGCGAAGCCAAAGGAAGATACGTACGTTACCAGGCACAGGCCGGAAGCGAATTCGGGCTGGATATTTACGGATGAGATATATCGTGAAATATTCCGGTAAAACGAATTGTCAATATCATTTATGAATAAAAGAGGGAATCTACTCAACCAGATTCCCTCTTTTTTTGTTATATTTGTATTATTACCTTAAAAACTAAGAATATGGTACAACACGCTAGACTCATTTTCTACAGCCTTCTTCTTCTGGTAATCCCGTGCGAGAGCACGTTGGCGCAGAAGATTCCCGTCGCGCCCATAGACTCATTGATTACCGTTGGATATGCCACCGGAAGTTTGAAAACCCTGTCCGGTTCCGTAGAGAAAATCACGGAGACACAGATGAATAAAGACCAGATAACGAACCCTTTGGAAGCAATCCGTGGACGTGTGCCGGGATTGACCATCCAACGGGGCTCCAACGGACCCGCGGCTCTGGATGCGGTGCGCCTGCGTGGAACCACTTCACTGACCAGCGGGAACGATCCGTTAATTATCGTCGATGGAGTATTCGGAGATTTGAGTATGCTTGCTTCCATTTACCCTACGGATATTGAGAGCTTCACCATCCTCAAGGACGCTTCCGAAACCTCACAGTACGGATCGCGAGGAGCCTCCGGTGTCATCGAGATCACTACTAAGAAAGGAATGAGCGGCAAAACACAAGTAGCTACAACGGTATCTTCGGAATATCCACCGTCTACAAGAACCTGAATATGCTGTCGGCAAATGACTACCGCCGAGTCGCCTCGGAACGCGGGATTTCCATTCTGGATAAAGGAAATAACACCGATTTTCAGAAAGAGATTGAGCAAACAGGATTACAGCAAAATCATCACATCGCCTTCTATGGCGGTTCCAGTGAGTCCAGCTATCGCGTATCCCTCGGTTTTATGGATCGTCAGGGAGTGATTCTGAATGAAGACATGAAAAACTTCACTTCGAATATGAACATGAATCAGAAAATGTTTGATGGCTTCTTCGACTGCGAGCTGGGGATGTTCGGCTCCATTCTGAAAAACCACAATCTGGTAGATTTCAGAAAACGTTCTATTCTGCAGCCACATTCAATCCCACCTATCCCAACCACAAAGACCCTGTGACCGGTTCGTGGGACGGAATCACCACCGCCAGCCAGATTACCAATCCGCTGGCATGGATGGAAGTGCAGGATCATGACGCCACTTCCCATATCAGCACCCATGCCCGTCTGACTTTAACTTGATGGACGAACTCAAGTTGGTACTCTTCGGTGCCTATACCTATAATATCGTCGAAAATTCACAGTACCTGCCCACTTCCGTCTGGGCGCATGGACAAGCATATAAAGGCACAAAAAAGATGGAGTCTCTCCTGGGCAACATGATGCTGACCTACAAGAAAGGCTGGAAGAAACACTTCTTCGACGCCCTCGCACTTGCGGAACTTCAAAAGGAAACGTACACAGGATTCTATACAACAGTAACCAACTTCAACACCGATAAGTTCGGGTATAATAATCTGCAGGCAGGCGCTCTCCGTCTTTGGGAAGGCACCAACTCATATTACGAGCAGCCCCATCTCGCCTCTTTTATGGGACGCTTCAACTATACGTATGCCGATCGCTACGTACTGACGCTGAATGCCCGTACCGATGCCTCCTCCAAATTCGGCGCCAACCACAAATGGGGATTCTTCCCGTCAGCTTCTGCCGCTTGGGTGATTAGTGAAGAGAATTCATGAAGCAGCTTCCCGAGTGATGGATAATCTGAAATTCCGTATAGGCTACGGTCTGGCGGGAAACCAAAGCGGGATCGACTCGTATACTACACTGAGTCTGGTAAAGCCGAACGGAGTTGATTCCGGTCGGAAATTCCGCCGTCGTATCTTTAGGAGACTTACGGAACACGAATCCCGACCTGAAATGGGAAGTGAAACATACCTTTAATACCGGTATCGACCTAGCTCTTTTCGGCAACCGCCTGCTGCTCTCCGCCAATTATTACAACTCCAAGACGACGGACATGCTTTACCTCTACAACGTCAGCGTCCCGCCTTTCACCTACAATACGCTACTGGCTAACATCGGTTCCATGCGTAACTGCGGTCTGGAAATCGCTATTGGCATCACTCCTCTGAAAACGAAAGACATGGAATTGAACATCAATGCCAATATCACTTTCCAGCGCAACAAACTGCTCTCTCTGAGCGGTATGTACAACGGAGAAATGCTTTCTGCTCCCCAGTATAAAAGTCTCGCCAGCCTCGACGGAGCCGGCTTTCATGGCGGCTACAATCATATCGTCTACCAAGTGGTGGGACAGCCGCTAGGTGTCTTCTACCTGCCTCATTCCAACGGACTCGTTTCCGACGGAAACGGCGGCTACACCTATGGCATCGCCGATCTGAATGGCGGAGGTGTCAGCCTTGAAGATGGCGAAGACCGCTACGTAGCGGGACAGGCCGTACCTAAGACGATTCTCGGCTCCAACATCAGTTTCCGCTATAAGCGCTTCGACCTGTCTTTACAGGTTAATGGAGCTTTCGGACATAAAATTTACAACGGAACCTCCCTGACCTATATGAACATGAATATATTCCCCGATTACAACGTAATGGAGAAAGCTCCGCAACGGAATATCAAGGATCAAACCGCTACCGACTACTGGTTGGAAAACGGGGCGTATGTCAACTTCGACTATGTGACACTGGGCTGGAACGTGCCGATAGAGAAAGTGCAGAAACTCAAGAAATATGTCCGTTCCCTGCGACTGGCATTTACGGTCAACAACCTGGCGACGATTTCCGGCTATTCAGGTCTATCGCCGATGATCAACAGCTCTACGGTAAATTCTACTTTGGGGGTGGATGATAAACGGGGATATCCGTTGGCGAGAACCTACATGCTGGGATTGAGTATTAATTTCTAACGACGATCAGAACAACGTACAAACAAAGAATTTTTAACGGAGGAGTAAATCATGAAAAAATATATAAGAAATACAGCTATCGCACTGATGACGGCAACGGCTTTGTTCTCGTGCGACAAGTTTCTGGAAGAGAGTCCCAAAGACAAACTGCCGGAAGATGAAGTCTACAATAACCTCTCGGATTTATATCTGAATGCGGTAGCCTCTCTTTATACCTACGTAGGTGGTTATAGCGATAGCCAGGGATTGCAGGGAACGGGCAGAGGTGTCTATGACCTCAATACTTTTACTACTGATGAAGCCATCATCCCTACGCGCGGCGGCGACTGGTACGACGGTGGATTCTGGCAAGGACTTTACCTGCACCAATGGGGAATAGAAAACGACGCCATCCAAGCTACATGGGAGTATCTCTATAAAGTAGTAATGCTTAGTAATAAGTCGCTCGAACGAATAGACAAGTTTGCAGAAACCCATTCGATGCCGCACTGCCCGCCTACCGGGCGGAAGTGCAGGCGATGCGCGCCATGTATTATTATTACCTGATGGATCTGTTCGGACGCATCCCGTTGGTTCAATCCTCTCTCAGTGGCAATGAAAGATGTCGTACAGAGCGAGCGGAAGACAGTATTCGAATTTATGTTCAAGGAATTACAGGAAGTGGCTCCACTACTTAGTGAAGCACACAGCAATCAGTCCGGGCCTTATTATGGGCGTATCACTCGTCCGGTGGTTACTTTCTTGTTGGCAAAACTGGCACTGAATGCTGAAGTCTACACCGATAACGACTGGACAGACAACGAACGTCCCGACGGAAAAAACATCAAGTTTACAGTAGACGGTAATGAACTCAATGCGTGGGAAACGGTCATATACTACTGCGACCAACTGAAAGTTATGAATTATCAAACTGGAACCGGATTACAAGACTAACTTTACCGTCTTCAATGAACCCTCTGTCGAGAACATATTCACGATCCGATGAATAAAACATTGTATACCAATCAGATGCAATACCTCTTCCGTTCCCGTCACTACAACCATGCCAAAGCTTACGGACTAAGCGGTGAGAATGGTCCCAGTGCAACCATTGAAGCCCTCGAAGCCTTCGGTTATGAAACCGCCGGAACAAGATCCCCGCTTTGATATTTGCTATTTTGCGGGAATTGTCCACGACCTGAAAGGAAACATAATCAAACTGGATAATGGAACGGTACTGGAATATCTGCCCTGGAAAGTATCTCTGGATATAACAGATACCCCATACGAACAAACCGCAGGAGCCCGCATGAAAAAGTATGAAGTCGACCCCACCGCCACAAAAGACGGTAAATTGATGGAGAATGACATTGTCCTGTTCCGCTACGCGGACGCTTTACTGATGAAGAGCGAAGCTAAAGTCCGGAACGGAGACAGCGGAGATGAAGAACTGAATGAAGTCCGTAGCCGCGTCAACGCTCCTCCCGTCCTGCCACTTTAGAGAATATCCTTTCCGAACGTCAACTGGAACTGGCTTGGGAAGGTTGGAGACGTCAAGATTTAGTTCGCTTCGGGAAGTTTACAAGAGCTTACAGTAGCCGTCCGCAATTGCCGGATGAGGGAAACGGATATACTACTGTGTTCCCTATACCGGAGAAAATACGGGTGATGAATGAGAGGTTGAAGCAGAATCCGGGGTATTAGGAAGAAGATAGTAGTAATCAAAATAAAAAATCCTCGATTATTCATCGGAGAATCGAGGATTTTATTATTTGTTGCAGCAATCGAATTACTCAATAATCATATTTTTCAAATTCACTCCCATTGATTATTATAGCAATTTGATGAAGCCCGAGATGGAATTTTCTCGTCGTAACCACGCGGAAAGAGTGCTTTCGCGTTATTCGTGTGGTAGAATTCCCGGTATATTCTTTTTCGCTGATTTTATGAACTTTCTTCGTCAGCGTTCCATTTGCTTTTGGTAATAAATACTCATATTCAAGCCGTATTTTGTTGTCTTATTGCTATGATTCAACAAGTTGGAAAACCAAACTCCAACGAATCACGACTTTAACCTTAAGACTTGAAATCTGAAAATCCTCCATACTAATATTATTTCTGATAGAATCAAAGCCAAACAACTCCATCACCTCTGGAATCCCTTGTTTTAAGAGCGTCCGGCAACCGTGTTTAATAATCCAGTCCACCTCTTTCGATTCTCCCTTCCATTTCTTCACTAAATCAATAACGATTTCGGATTATCTTTCGCAATATCATTCAAATTATTGGCAACGCTCAATCGCACAAATCTTGCCGGATCATTTTTTAGATTTTCCAGAATAGGAATGATAGGCGTAGGATTCTCTTTCAGGTTCGGCAACGCCATCGCCCAGGGAAGACGCGGACGACAACCTTCTGACGCAAGCCGCCTGACTCCCCAATGCTCATGTTTCGACCAAACCAACATCTGTTTCATCATCTGATCCGGATATTTGATAATAAAAGAATGAGTCACAAACTCGCAACTTGTGAACTGCGTGATTTTCTCTATCGCCTTGACAGAAGTTTCATAATCGTCCAGCCCATATTGTTCGACATAATTATCCAGAATCCCCCCATACTCCAGCATCAATCCAAACTTCGTATCGTCTATCACCGAAAAATCAGGCCGCGTACTTTTTACATGATCCAACAACTCAAGAATCTTAGCGATCGCCTCTTTGTAATCTGCCGGCAAAAACTTTTTCAGAATGCTAGTGATATGTATCCAGCGCTGTTTTAGTTCCCTGCCTTCCCATTCATCGTCCATTATTTGAGAAACAAAACCGTGAGCATCAAAATCATCGATAACAAGTCTCAAATCTTTCGTAAACAGATCGAAAAATTGCTTGTTGTACATATTCTTAAAAGGTTCTGCCATACTTGAAGTCTATATTTAGTATCTATTCGCCAGGCTACACAAATATATGTCTTTTTTAAAAAGGACAAGCCCTAAAACAGAAGTGAGCCACAAAAAAGATTGCAGCTCACTTATACCTTATATATTATAGCAAAAATTTGCCTTCACCGCCACAAGTTGGGCAAGTGGTTCTTGTTTGCATGGTGCCGAGTATGGTTTGCTGGTTACGGATTACCGTGCCGCTACCGTTACAGGTCGGGCAGGTTTCGGCGCCGCCGTCACCTTCGGCTCCCGTACCATGACAGTGGGTACAAGGCACGTATTTCTTCAGCTTGAATTTCTTTTCCACACCGGTAGAGATCTCCTTGAGGTTCAGTTTTACCTTGACACGCAGTCCGAACCACGGTAACGGCGTTGTTGTTGTGTTCCGCCACCTCCGCCGAAACCTCCAAAACCGCCAAACCTCCATGTCCGCCAAAGATGTCACCGAACATGGAGAAGATGTCGTCCATGGACATGCCTCCACTGAAGCCGCCGAACGGACCACCATTACCGGCGGCACCACCCAGTCCGGCATGGCCAAACTGATCGTAGCGGGCACGCTTGTCCGGATTGCTTAGTACGTCGTATGCCTCTGCCGCTTCCTTGAATTTCTCTTCGGCTGTTTTGTCGCCCGGATTCTTGTCCGGATGATATTGGATGGCTTTTCTTGCGATAGGCTTTCTTTATTTCTTCTACCGTTGCTGTCTTTTCGACTTCCAATACTTCGTAGTAATCTCTTTTTTCCATACAGTTTTATGTTATTCTCCGACTACCACTTTGGCATGACGGATCACTTTGTCGTTTAGGATGTAACCGGTTTGTACACAGTCCAGAATTTTGCCTTTCAGTGCTTCATTGGGTGCCGGAATCACGGCGATGGCTTCGTGATAGTCTGTGTCGAGCGGTTGTTCCTTTGTCTCTATTACCTTAACGCCGTTTTGTCCCAATACAGACATGAATTTGTTGTAGATAAGTTCAACGCCTTCTTTTACGGCAGCTACGTCGGTAGCTGTCTCCATGTTTTTGAGGGCGCGTTCAAAGTCATCCACAATGGGTAGGATACTGCTGATACTCTTTTCACCACCGTTCAGGATGAGTTCTGCTTCTCCTTCATGGTACGTTTGCGGTAATTGTCAAACTCGGCAGACAAGCGCAGGTATTTGTCCTTCTGCTCTTCAATCTGTTCATTGGCCTTTTCCAGTTCCTGGGCGAGCTTTTCTTCTTCCGTCAGGGGAGCTTCGTTTTCTTGTGAAGTTTCTTGTCCGACAGTTTCTTCGTCACATTCGTTAGGAGTAGCTTGAGTTTTCAGCTCCTCTTCCTGGTTGTTTTCTTTTTCTTTCGGATTCATATTGTTATGCTTATTATTCTTGTAAAATGATTTAGCTTTCATTGCTGTTAAGGGTTTAAGTTAATACGATATTAGTGCTCCAGCAAAAACTTTGCCAAAACGGATATTTTTGCCGAAAACGCTGCAAAGGTAATACTTTTATGTCAGATTGACAGCGCTTCTCTGTGTCTATTCATGGAAAAATAACTATCTTTGCACTCGCAATTCGCAGACTAATAGGTATTAAATAGTAAATTGTAAATAAATAAATCGTAAATATAAAGATGATTACAGTTTCAAACGTTTCGGTACAGTTTGGTAAAAGAGTGTTGTTTAATGACGTAAACCTGAAGTTTACGAGTGGTAACTGTTATGGTATTATCGGTGCCAACGGTGCCGGAAAATCTACTTTCCTGAAAACGATTTCCGGGGAGCTGGACCCTACGACGGGCTCCATCATGCTGGCTCCGGGAGAGCGTCTTTCCGTTTTGAGCCAGGACCACTTCAAGTGGGATGCTTATACGGTAATGGATACCGTTATGATGGGACACACCGTGTTGTGGGACATCATGAAGCAACGCGAAGTATTGTATGCCAAAGAAGACTTCACGGACGAAGACGGACTGAAAGTGTCCGAATTGGAAGAGAAATTTGCCGAGTTGGACGGCTGGAATGCCGAAAGCGATGCTGCCGCCTTGTTGAGTGGTTTGGGTATCAAGGAAGACAAGCATTATCTGTTGATGGGTGAGTTGAACAACAAAGAAAAGGTGCGTGTCATGCTGGCGCAAGCTCTCTATGGAAATCCTGATAACTTGCTGCTGGACGAGCCTACCAATGACTTGGATATGGAAACAGTGACCTGGCTGGAAGAGTATCTCTCCAACTTCGAGCATACGGTGCTGGTGGTAAGCCACGACCGTCACTTCCTCGACTCTGTCTGTACGCATACCGTAGATATCGACTACGGAAAAATCAACCTCTTTGCCGGAAACTATAGTTTCTGGTACGAGTCAAGCCAGCTAGCACTTCGCCAGCAGCAGAACCAGAAGGCGAAAGCTGAAGAGAAGAAGAAAGAACTGGAAGAATTCATCCGCCGATTCAGTGCCAACGTAGCAAAGTCTAAGCAGACGACCAGCCGTAAGAAGATGTTGGAGAAACTGAATGTAGAAGAAATCAAACCTTCTTCACGTAAGTATCCGGGCATCATCTTTACTCCCGAACGCGAACCGGGTAATCAGATTCTGGAAGTTTCCGGTTTGACGAAAACGCTGGAAGATGGTACGGTGCTGTTCCGCGACGTCAACTTCAACGTAGAGAAGGGAGACAAGATTGTATTCCTTTCGCACGACCCGCGTGCCATGACCGCCCTGTTCGAGATTATCAACGAGAATATGAAACCGGATGCAGGTACTTTCAACTGGGGGGTAACCATTACCACTGCTTACCTGCCGCTGGACAATACTGCATTCTTCAATACCGACCTGAACCTGGTGGACTGGTTGAGCCAGTTTGGCGAAGGTAATGAAGTCTATATGAAGAGTTTCCTGGGGCGTATGCTGTTTTCCGGCGAGGCCAGAACCGGAATCCCTGGCGATAGAGAGCCAACGCCTGCGAATAAATCCCCTCATGGTTCACCGGGCGACGATAATCGATGCTCTTAATGCTGTTGAACAGCATACGTCGGTTTTCTCCAATATCCTGCAGGCAGCGCGGATTGTTGGTGCTTGCCGCGAATGAAGCATGCCGGATAAACGTATGCGATTGCGTGTCGTACACCTTGCGTTCAGTTATCTTTTCTTGTGTGATGATACGTTTCAAGTCGGCCAGTCGGTTGGAACTTACTCCGTCAAACTCTTCGAGATTGATAATGAGGCAGGTGGACAACAACAACATGTGGTCTTTGTTTTCCGGAGTAATCATACCGTTGCGGTAATAGGTGCGCAGCGTGTCCGGCAGCAGGTTACGGATGAATGTCCTTTTTCCTTTTCCTGCTTGCTATACAACAATAACATTTCCTGATTTTTTTCTTCGTCGTCCAACGCACAAGCCACCATACCCATACCAGCCATCGGCGGAGACTGTCTTCCCAGAAGTCCGGATCGTTGGTAGTCACCGTGGCAGCGAGTTGCTTGATATAATCGGTCTTGCCATCCCAGGGACGCAGTGACAGGAAGTAATCGATAAACGGGTCGAAATCGATTGCAAAATTGGAATCGACTACCGCTTTCAACATAGGCAGCGAGCAATAAATAGACGATAATTGCAAGTGCGTGTAGATGGAATTGAAGTCCTTTCCCCGCATTGCCATAAAGGGCAGGGGAGCTTGAGAACCGGCGAATCGCCGGAATTCCACCCCTGTCCAAAATCGTGTTACGCCGGAATTCGTAGTGCTCTTCAGAAAGTCGATCACTTTCTGTACGAGCGGTTTCTTTTAGTTCCTCCTCGTTGGCATCCGTCTTGTTGGTGTAGAGGTAAGCATTGCGCAGAGGCGTCTCCGCGTTAAAATCCGGTTCGCTGCCAAAGTCGTGCAGCGTCATGCATACAGCGTCTTCTTCGCCGATGTGGCGTGTGTAACACTGGTTGCCCAGACAGTAGATAAAACTGTCGCGGCTGTTGGGCTCGAAGCGGAATTTCCGTTTCGTGTATTCCACCGCTTTGCGGTATTCCAGTTGCGACAAAGGATCGATGTTGGAGAGAGCCGAGATGCCGGAGGGGGTGGAAACGGCCACTTCCTTTTGGTGGTTCAGCAACGGGAAGTGCTGCTTTCTGATGATTTTCTTTTCGTTTCTTAGGCGATGATTCTTCTGCTGTCGGAACCTTGATTTCAATCTGGAGAGAAGATACGTGCTCCAACCGTTCTCCGGAGAAGAACACGTCCGGGTCATAGGTGGCATACATTCCACGCCCTAAATCACTGCCGCTGGGATCTACTTTGCTATCTAGCAGTTCAGAATAGTAATGCGATGACAGTTCGAACATTCGCTTGTGATACTGCTCCAGTTCGGCATACGCCACACAGCCTTTGGCCTTCAACTCCGTTCGCAGGCGCATTGCCTCCTCCGTTTGTAGATAAACGAGCAGTTTCAGACCGTGGCGGCGGGGACTAAGTGCACAGGCTATCGTGGCGGGATCTTCCTCGGCGAGACGGCGCAGACGCGGAATGTCCTCCTGCCTCATTTCGTCGAAGTCGAGCACCGGCAGGTCGTTGTATGCCGACAAGCTGTGGGGGAGGCGACATTCGGAGTAGTTGGTTGTCAGAGTATAAAAAGGTAATTGGCGTTTGATGCTATCCGCTTTTGTTAAATTATCCTCGTTAAGAGCCATTTCAATTTGTTCGATTTTGCGACGGTGAAGATTGCTGCCTATTTGTTCGAAGAATTTGCAGAATTCGATCTGACCGATGACTTTGGAATACCCGCGATAACAGGTTACATAAAATTGATTCATAATAATAATAATAAATTAGTGAATGATAAGAACTTGTTTATTAACAGATAGCTGTTGCAGAAAAGGAAAAAGCGTGTTGTGTCACTTTGTACTTTAGATATAGCAGTTCTGTTTCGGTGTCAAAGGTATGATTTCTTTTCAGGGCGGTGAAAGACATTTTCCGCCCTGAAAAGAGGCTCGGATTGTAGCGGAGCAAAGAGGCTGTGTTATTCTCCGTAAAGAATGAGACGTACCTTTTGAATGCATCTACTTAGTTGGTGTTCAGAAAGATACCCGTCCTTCGCGTTTGCCTTGCGGAAGTCTGCCATCTGCATGGCCATTTCGGCGATGATGTGAGGAGGAGTTTTCTGGGTCAGGAAGGGATTGTCGTCGAAGAATCTGATAATCGGCACGAGAAATTCATTCCGTTCGCTGGGGAACACTTCTTTCTTCTGCTTTCTAAGGTGTTCCAACAGCCTTTCACCGGCTTTTACCGATTCGGACAACTCGTTTCTATTGTATAAATCTAACTGTTGCGCGTGTTCGCCTGTTATTTGAAATTCGAACACAAAAAACTTTGCTTTTTCCATAATTTAATTTGTTTTTATGGGTTAATAATTATTTATAAAAAGCTGCGAATATAGTACTTTTTAGGTTCCAAATAAAAGAATTTTTAAGAAAATATATATTGAAGTCCTGATAACGGATATTTTTCTGCTTTTTTTCTCTGTCTATATATTATATATTCTTTATATATAGTACACGCACACACATTTTATGAAAGAGAGGAGGTACTACCACCACCTCCAATTTATAAAACGTGCGTGTACTTATAAGAAAAGAAACATATTGTGTGTATGTGCGGATGCGTACATTATTATATAAGAGACAGTGTATTATTTTATGCCACTTCCTTTTCCCAATTCAACTCTATTAGGTTATAGGAAATCTTCTTTTTTCATTATAGGTTGCCTTCTTTTTCATCATAGCTACCTTCTTTTTTCATTATAGCTAATTTGGTTATCATTATAGCAAATCCGTTTTTCATTATAGCAAACGTAATCTCCCTATAACTATCTGAAAGCTCTCCTTGATTTAGTCATCTCTGTTATAAAGCGTCTCATGGCTCATCGAGATATTTCACGATGAGACGTACCTGCCGGGTACTGTAAGCATGATCGTTCTTCCCTTCGCTTCCGCTGTACATGGCTTCATAAAGTTTCTGATTATTCTTGATCCATCCTCTGAATTTCTGCATGGCGTATATCAGTGGCAAATGAGGATTATACAAATGGGCAAGTTCTGATTTCACATACGGACGGATGACGAACGTTTCTTCTTCTGCCTCTGTTTTTTTCAGCTTTCATATTTTTCTGAATTGGTTTTTTCGACTCCAAATATACTGAAACGGACTGGAATACACAAGTGAATAAGTAAAATAAAATCAATATAAATAAAAAGTGGAATCAATCTGAATGAAAGTAAACCCAAATTGAATGAAAGCACACTAAAGTACGATGAAGTACATCTATTGCCGCCATTGCAAAGCCGTACCTTTGATTCGTTGAAAAGGAAAGAATAGAGCTCATTCTTCTTATTCAACCCCATTGTGAAACTCGCAATCTGTAATTTAATTTCTAGCTTGTGACCTGAATCCCAATTCCTGGCTTTTTGACTTCCGGCTTCCGGCCTTTAGTCCCTGGCGTTTGGCTTCCAGCTCCTGGCTTTTAATTTTTAATTCTCTATTTTTAATTTATTATGGCAATACCATTTAAAAGAATCGGTCGTAAAGACCCGAGAAAGGTTGATGGGGTGGTGAAGTATCACCCGCAACTTGTGACACAGGGACAGAGTGTTGATTTGGACAATCTCGCTTACAGTATGAAAGAGAAAAGTTCCCTGTCGTTAGGCGATATCCAGAGTGTGCTAACCAATCTTGTTGAAGCGATGCGTGCAGCGCTGTTCGACGGTAAATCCGTCAATATCCGCGACTTCGGTGTATTCAGTCTCTCTGCCACGACGCGGGGAGTGGAAACGAAGGAAGAGTGTACGATGAAGAACATCAAGAGTGTGAATATCAATTTCCGTCCTTCCAGCAGCGTCCGTCCCAACCTGACGTCCACCCGTGCCGGTGACAAGATCGAGTTCCTTGACCTCGATGCACCCAAGAAAAAGAAAACCGAAGGTGGAGATCCCGGCGATGAAGGTGGAGGAGACACCGGTGGAGGCAGTGGTGAAGCTCGGACCCGGCAGCTTGAGTCATAGAGCGTAGATAATGCTTACAACTGATACGAAAAACAGTGGCACTATGATGAGAAAGATTGATTTGATTGTGATTCACTGTTCCGCCACCCGTGCCGACCGTTCGCTCACCCCGGATGACCTGGAAACGCAACACCGTCGACGTGGATTTAACGGAACAGGATATCACTACTACATCCGCAAAGACGGAACGGTACATATCACCCGACCGATTGAACGCATCGGTGCCCACGTGAAAGGTTTGAATACCAGCAGTGTCGGCATCTGCTACGAAGGCGGTCTGGATTGTCACGGTCGCCCGGCGGACACACGGACACTGGCTCAACGGGCAACACTCCATTTGCTTGTACATCAATTGCTTGAGACTTTCCCCGGTAGCCGGGTGTGCGGTCACCGGGATTTAAGTCACCCGACCGCAACGGAAACGGGGAGATTGAACCGGAAGAATGGATCAAAGCGTGTCCATGCTTTGAGGTGAAAACAGAGTTTGGAACTTCCAGCCACATAGAGGCTTAGTTTTCAATAGGATAACGAGAAAATGAGGTAAGAGGTTTTTCAGGAAGTGACTAGTCATTGGAAGTAATTAATCATTTAAAAAGAGCGTGGAAAGGAGGTGTGTAAAGTTATGGCAGTCAAGAGATCCCTTTTGGATACCATTTTGAAAGTAGTCATCGCAGTAGCTTCGGCAGTAGCGGGCGTATTTGGTGCGAATGCGATGAATCTGTAGTCTACAGGAAGTTAGTTCATTTGAAGAGAGGGTGTATAAGTTTTTCTATCTTTTTTCACCCTCTCTTTTTTTTACTAATCATGAAATAAATCAGAAAAAGAAATGGAAAAGAAAAAAATCTTATAAAACAAATGTTGTGCTTTACCCTGCTGTTGGGCATAGGTACACATATACATGCACAAAGCGATTCGGGATTTATTCCGACAGATTTTCAAGGGTACTACTTTTCTCCTCAAAATCTGGGATTCGCCACACCACAGACAGCTGAATTTGTGCAATATGGCAACACAAATGTGAACTATTATAATGGTTTGCTTGATCTGGATATCCCGTTGTTCGATTACAAGGATACAGCTTTTGAGCTGGATATGTCTATCAAGTATATTTCCGATGGTTTCAAGCCGGGCAGACGTCCATCGATGGTTGGCAATAATTGGATATTGAATGTGGGTGGCTCGATAACACGAAATGTAATGGGGAATCCCGATGATATTCGTCAGGAACAGAAGAGTGGACTGTTGGCCGCCATCCGTGATGGGCAGTTCAAGCAGTATAGCAAAGAGGATTTGCTCAACTTGAATATTCCTCATGCTACGAAAAATCGTCCTTATCCGGAAACTGAATATGACATGGCTCCCGATATCTTCGATTTTAATTTCGGGCGGCATAAAGGACGTTTTATTATCGACAATAACGGAAATGCTAAATGTATATCAGGAGGCGGGTATAGGATAGATCTAAGCGAAATGTCTATGCAGGATTATAGTACCATAAATGCTCCTAAACGTTCTGTCATCAACATTACAACCCCGGATGGCTATCTTTACAGTTTTGGAGGGGGAGTCTCATGTTTGGAATACAGCATACCCAATAATCCCAGTAAGTTAAGAAGCAGGCCAGTACAGATTACTTCCTGGTATCTGAATTCTATCAAAGATGATACAAGAAACCAGGCAGTCTATTTTTCGTATCAAACTCGTCTGCAAAAGAATAAATATCATTTATTTATGAATTCTTATGTGACCGGAATACAATGGACATACTATAAACCTGATAAGAATGGATATACTAAACCTACTGAATCAAGAAGTATAAACGATAAAGATACAGATCATTTTTGATGGAAGATAAAGTGTATGTTCCTATTCTGAAGACAATTAGTGTTGAGGATATAAAAATAGATTTTACCACCGAAACTTTCCCTGTTAATTTTTTCGGAGATTCTGATGGAAACGATTTAATCTATCTTTCAGGGATTACAATGAAACAAGACCTGAACATTCTAAAGTCGTGCAAATTTGATTATCAGACATCGGGACGATATTTCTTCTTGAAAAAAGCCAGATTGTATGACCAGAGTGAAAGTCCTGCCGTTTACTCTTTTGACTATGATATGAGTAGCGCTCTGCCGGACCCATTGACTACAAACGTCGATCATTGGGGCTTTTGGAATGGTGGCTATGAAAACATAGACAATGCTAATACATTTTCTATGATGGGAATTTTGAACAAAGAAAAGCTGTCAATACGGGTGTTGCTGGCTGTACAATGCTGAAGACAATCACCTATCCCACAAAAGGGGAGGAGAAGATTGATTATGAATACAACCGTTACCGGCATTACCTGACTAAAAAAACTGATTTCTTTGCCTGGGATACTAATATGGCAACTTATGATACTCCTTTGGGCGGAGTACGTGTTAAACATCTGACATTGCATGATCCCGTTACGGGAAAAGACAGGCAACGTTCGTTTAACTATCTTGACCCTGCAACAGGAATGGAAAGTGGAAGAACCCATGAACTGCCACGCTATCGTATGCCCGAAGAAAGTATGAACTACGGTTATTACTATTATGATTATACAGAAAACAGAAATCTACGTGTTTATTCAATCAGCAGTAACTGTATGGGAAGATTCAACAATATATCCGAATATCCGATAGGTTATAGTTATGTTACAGAGACTTTCGACGACGGAAGCTTTTGCCGTTACCATTTTTCTTCATTAGCTAATGTGCCTGATAATGCGGAGTTGGGAGATGGCTACATTAAAACACCGGACAATTTGCACAGCAGAAGCTTTGGTTATTATCAGATATTGGATAAGGCTCAACTATGCTCCCAATGATCTAGCTGCATTTAGAGGGAAACTACTGTTTAAGACGACTTATAACAATCGCTATCATAAAGTGGCAGAGGAAGAGTATCATTATAATGTAGAAAATAAAACTGCCGATTATGAAGTTTCGATAAACACTAGTACCGGAGTTTTTCTGGCGAGTAAAATATTTACTGTCCCCTGCCTGTTGATTCAGGAAAAACTGACGGATGAGAATGGAGTGGCAATTCTTCACAATTATGAATATAATGCAAATGGATTTGTTACAGAAAAGAGACTGTCAACAGTAATGGGATCATGTGTATTTGAAGTATGTGCATCCGGGAGAATGGTCTATTCTTCCATCTACTATCTATTTTGACAATTTAATTAGTTCAAATAGAATAGAAGAACCGATAGGTATCATAAAGTACTTGAAGAAACCGGAGGATGAAAAACGGAAAATAGTAGATTTTGTATATTTTCATTATGGTCCGTTAGATGGTGTAGGTGTTCAGAAAAAGGACTGTATGGGGTAGTAAACTCATAAAAGCATTGCCTGGAGATACGGATCTGGCAGATAAATTATTCCGAGGCTTGGGATGTGCTATCGAAGCTTATGACAACTATGATAGATACGGAAATATTGTAACTCGTAGAGATACTTATGGTAATATTACGATTTATCTATGGTCCTATCACGGTAAATATCCGATAGCTGAAATAAAAAGGAAGTACTTATGAAGAAGTACAATCTGCTTTAAGGAGGCAACCGGAGTATCTTTCAGAAGAGAAGGTTCTCATATAAAAAGGAATGGAACAATTGCGTAACCTTCTTCCTCATGCCCAGATTACGATTTATGATTATAAACAATCAGTAGGTTTGAAATATATTTCGGAACCAGATGGACAAGCGTCTTTTTTTCAGTATGACATTCAAGGACGCTTGAAGCAAAGATTCAGGAAAGGGGAAAAAGGAGAAATGCAGCTGATGGAATATAATAGATATTATTATAATAAATAAAAAAGACAGATATGAAAAGTATTTAACATTACTCTTGCTCTTATTTGCTACACTGACAGTGGCAAGTAGTCAGAATATCCCGCAGTATGTTGATAAAAAAATACATATTGAGGATGTTTATAATCATTTTGCCATTCATCATCCTCACGATGTACCACTCAACAAACTCATTGATGGAAGAATCATGTAATTATGCCATCTATACGTTCACGATACATAATCGTTCTACTTTATTTATGGCTAATCTGATGGGAACTGAACCTCAATATGGTACTAGTCTTGGAGCTTTATTATAAACGTCCAACCTCTAACCTGTTTTCGTGTAGGAATAGGGCTAAAAACAATATTGGCGTTAAAGAAACTATTAAAAACCAAGAAAAAAATTCGGTCTTGAATTTGACGAAGATTTGACCCAAATACCTATTTATTGTCCTGTGTTATATGGTGTTTTGGAACCTGGCGAATCTGAACTTTATAGCAAAGGTACGTCTGATATGAAAACCGTACCAAAGAACTTAGAATCAATGTCTATTTATCTCCGGTGGGAGTTGATGAACGCACTTCCATAGATATAGGTCACTTCAACAATAAATTCTCTAAAGAAGTAAAACCTGGAACTTTTAGTAGTGGAGATATATGGTATAAATTTAATTTGGATAGTATAAATATGATAAGTGTAGTTCCTTTGGATACTATGGGGAAACGTCCTGTCCTGAAAATGAGAACTTATTCTCAACAATTGATTACTAGTAATGAATATCCGTTAAATGAAGATTCTCTACCACAGATTAAAGATTTCAGATGTGGAGTGGGCGAATTTAATATCCAGGTTTGTTATCCGGATTCTGTATACAGGACTCCCAGATTGCGTGTAACGGGTTTTGTTGATAATGCAGGAACCGACTGGGAATACCCTTTGGAAGTAGGTAGTTATTCGGATAGTTTGTATTATAAAACTTTTTTATTGTCCACGTATGTTCGTTCCTGCAGAATCTTCTTTAACACCTTATGTATATCACCGTTTTACGATAAAAGAGGCAATGGATATATCTATCACAACAGAAGATTTCTTGAACAATATCACTTTATATGATTCAGCTCATCACATAGTTAGGCGGGTAGTAAAAGATGATTATTTGACAAGTCTGGATGTTTTTGGTTATCTCCGGGGACCTATTTTTTGTAACAGAAGGGGAAGTGGTACTATATACATAAATGTGAAAGGGAAAAAGTCTGCAGTAAAATGGTCTGATACGAAAAACTATATATCAACGATTAAAGCAACCACCAATACTCTTTTTCATCGGATCTGCAAAATCCATTGCATGCCACTCATGAAATAAATTACCTTGATCCGTTCGGTAGAACAGAACAAACGATACAATACGGTGTGACTCCCGCGTTAAACAGTTTGGTGAGTAGAAAGGAGTATGACAGGATGTATCGTGATAGTTGTTCATGGCTTCCGGCGGTTTGTCTCGGTTCGAAGAATTATGTTTCATCATCCGATTTCAAAAAAGCATATCCTTGAATTGTATAATGATGAGTATGCTTGTGAAAAATCTTTTTATGACGGTTCGCCCCTGAACCGATTGACGGAGAAATACAATTCCGGAAAAGACTGGCATACTACAGGGCATAGTGAAAGGGTTTCTTATCAGACAAATTCTGGGAGTATCGCAGGTTCTGGCTATTTGAGGTGAGCGGAGAAAAGGATAATCCCGTTCTGTCGCAAAAGGATTTTATGCAACCGGAGAATTGATTGTGGAAGAAAAAAAGGATGAAGGGGCTTCCTACACTTACTTATACTAATAAATTGGAACAAAGCATTTTATTACGTACCATCAGTGGTGTGGATACGCTGGATACTTATCAAGTATATGATGATTTCGGGAATCTGGCTTTTGTGCTTCCACCGATGGCAGTCAGCAGTTTACAGACGCTTGGACAGAAAGATGCGTTGGATCTTTATGCTTATCAATATCGCTATGATGAGTGCAACCATTATAGAGGTAAGAAACTTCCCGGTGCGGAATGGATAGATATGTGTTTCGATCAGGACGGAAAGTTATTAAGAATTCGAGATGAGGCGATGCGTAACAGGAATGAATGGAAATGCATCTTTTACGATAAATTGAGAAGAGAAGTGGTGACGGGTATTTATAAAGGCTTGATATCATACAACTTCTCTGAATCGGTTGATTTTGCTCCGGATAAACCAAAAAATCATTATGGTTATCTCTTTAGCAGTTATTTAAAGATGGATAGCCTGAATATCCAAAAGGTGGTATATTATGATACCTATCAATATAAAAAGGCTAATTCTTGCTTCACTGCAGCAATGGATTATATAGATAGCAATGATTATGGGCATCGATTTGAGACGACTCTGAACAACTGAATTGCAAGAATTTGCAGACGGGAGTGATGACACAGGTTATCGGTACAGATCAAATGCTTTGCACTAGTACCTATTATGATTATTTTCAACGTCCGGTGCAAGTACGCAGCACGGATATAAATGGTAAGATGCACGTTCAGAACATGGCGTATGATTTCTGCGACCACATTACAGCATCCAATGACAAAGTAGAAAATATCTCACTTGTCCAAACTAAAACTTATGACCATGCCGGACGTCTGTTGACAGAAGCTCGTTTGGTGAATGACATACTATCTGATACTCTTAGGTATAATTATGATGAGTTGGGACACATCGCCGATGTCAAAAAAGAGTGAACGGGAACCATTCACTAACCTCAATCAACCGTTATAACTTACGTGGCTGGCTGACTTCTATCGAAAGTCCGTTATTTTCCCAGAAACTATATTATACAGATGGCATCGGCACACCTTGTTATAACGGAAATATCAGTAGTATGACCTGGAAAACCAGTGCGAACCCGGATATTCGTGGTTATCGTTTTGAATACGATCTGTTATCCCGGCTAAAAATGCTACTTACGGTGAGGGTGAAGATCTCTCTCTGAATGTCAACCGCTTCAATGAGCAAAATAACGGGCTATGACAAAAATGGTAATATCTTGGGATTGAAACGATATGGACAAACTTCTGCCAATGGTTACGGATTAGTAGATAATCTGTCCGTCACCTTGAGTGGCAACCAACTGAAAAGGGTTGATGATTCAGTCTCCGGGCTCCGCCTTTGGTGATAATTTTGATTTTAAAGACGGAGCAAAACAGAATACAGAGTACTTTTATGACGCCAATGGTAATTTATCGAAAGATTTGAATAAAAAGATAATCAATATTCAATATAATTACCTAAATTTACCGGACCGTATAGAGAGTTCGAAGATGGCAGCTCTATTTCTTACCTTTTATGATGCAGCAGGCACAAAAACTACGTGTTGTACATAGTATCGCAGGAAATACAACTACTACCGATTATTGCGGTAATGTGATCTATGAAAATAGGACTACCAAGACTTTATTGACAGATGCCGGATTCGTATCTTTGAATGATAATAAGCATCATTATTACTTACAGGATCATCAAGGTAACAATCGTGTGGTTGCATCGCAGGATGGAGTAGTGGAAGAAGTGAATCATTATTATCCGTTTGGCGGTATCTTTGCTTCAACTTCCTCTGTTCAGCCCTACAAGTACAACGGAAAAGAACTGGATAGAAAAGGCGGACTGGATTGGTATGATTATGGGGCGAGAATGTATGATGCGGCATTGGGAAGATGGCATGTGGTGGATCCGATGGCGGATAAGGATTATAGTTGGAGCGTGTATGTTTATTGTCAGAACAATACAATTAAATATATTGACCCAGATGGAAAGCAAGTAATACCTGTTCCAATGCCTTATGCACCTCTTCCATTCTATTCTCCGATAACGTATCCTCAAAGTTATAATTTGCTTTCGGATCAACAAATAATGAGACATGCATCAGGAAAGTTTGCAGAAGTTGGACAAATAATAACAGATACTCCTAGGATGTCTTATGCTTTTGGTACTCTTTATACTATCAAGCGAAGAATGCTATTAGTCCGGAATATGAGCATCAGCGGAATAGAGAAAGGAAAAGATAAAGAAGAACTGGACCGGAATCAGGCGAATGTTGCAAAAAGCATTGATACTAATGTATCGGGGATGATGCCTAATGGAGATCCGGCTCCGAAAAGAGAACTGAAAACTTGGCAGAAAATAGTACTTGGAGTAACATGGGCGGCTGTGACTGCAAAAGATTATTATGATCATTTTTTAATTGACTCTTCTGTTGCTTCTCAATCTAGTGATGGGCAGCAACGAAAAAGCATTGAACTTTATAGAAGTGTTAATATGGAAAAGGATAATAGTTTAATTTTAACTCCAATAAAAAAATAGATTAGATGAAAGTTTTAAAAAATTGGTAAGTACATGATTTATATGGAATATTTTGTATATTCTATATGTTTGATAAATATAATATTTGTCATATTCTTTAATGAATACATGCCCTCTTTTTTTTAGAAGCCCCATATTTTTATCAGTGATTTTAATTTTGCTAATTGCTATACCACTATTAAAGAAAAAATAAAATGAAAATAGAAAGAATATTATATTATTTATCTGAACGTGTGTATGGTCTATTTTCTACCTTGTTTTTTAGACTTGTTAGGAATGGGGATTCTTTACTGCTTAGATATCAAGTATAATATGTTTTTAGAGATCTATTTTTCTTTTATTGGGATTGTGGATCGGCAGTGGGGTAGCTTTGTCTGCAATAAGTTATATAAAAAGAATAGATCGTAAGGAGTAAAAAGAGGTAGAGCACTAAAGAGAAAGAAACATATGTTCCAATCGTATGGGGGAGTATTATAATTGGAAAATAAACTTTTAATTTATAAATATATGATATCTTTTAATAGCAATATATGAAAAAACAGCTTTGTTAGGTAGTATAATCCTAATTGCCTATCGTATCTTCTTGCCTTATATATATATTCCTTATGTCATCCAGTGTACAGATAATATTCTTAATTTTTTGGGCGATTACATTAATAGGCGGAATGATGAGTTATTTATTTCCTATATACGGACTCCTAAACGACCATTGAAAGCAGAAGGAATCATTCGGACATTTTATTTGAAATCAGATAAAATAATAATGCAAGTCTATTGTTATGTTTTTGGAGCGTATGCAATTTTTTATTTAGATCGGGTATCTGTTTTATTTGATTATCTAATGTTCTTTTATTGGGGATATCGGATGGCGGTGAGAGCGAATGCGTATTCATTGGATGAAGCTAGCAAAAGAAGCAAGCTGTAAACCGAACTCGATAGCCGTCACACTGGCCGGCAGCTCCAACGTACCGGCAAAGGCGACCGCAGTTGCTAAATACCCGCTGTCCGATAGATTTCAGATTATGAGGTAATTTCATATTCAACAGATACTTCTTTTGTGCGAAAGTGAAGTCGGGGATAGCCGTTGCGTTCGTTCTGGAAATATCGACAGAAACGAGGTTCGGCATATAGTCGCGAATCAGTTTGAAATCGGCATTATCCAGCTTCCCTCAATAGTCAGGAAGTTAATATCTCTGGGTTGCAGTCCGGCTTTCAGGATCTCATCTTCCAGCTTGCCCATAGCACCCACTTGGATCGTAGCCTCCAGCGGTTCGCCTTCGATAAATGCAAAGTTCTCCCATCTGTTTTTAAAACGGTAGGCGTCGCTGCTGCCCAGCGGAACGAAAATAGCGGTAATGCTGTCTGCCAGAGCTTCCGGCAACAGGTTAGGAGCTGTCTTTTTCCGTATCTGACAGATTTTCAGGTTGTCGCAACCTTTGAAGGCGGCATCTTCGATATTCTTTATCTTTCTCCGAAAGAATCACTTTCTCCAGCGTGGCTTTGCCTTTGGTCACTCCGTCCACCACATTCGAGAATGCATAGGCAGGGAATGAAGTTCGGCATATAAATGCTAGAATTTTCCGTTAGGATAAGTTCCGGCCTTGCCGCTGTACATCTTGATTTCAGCGTTGGAAATATCGAGCACCTTCAGGCTATCAAATTCGTCGCGGAGATGGCGGAAGTCTTCCGCGTTCAGTTTGCCGGTCAGTGTGAGATGGGTGACGCTGTTAGCTTCCTCTTCAGTCATCATCGAGATCAATGTACCGGGCTTACTCACATAATACGTCTTACTTACTTGTGCGGCTGCTCCTAAAGCACTAGCGGCCAATAAAAACTTATCAGTAGTTGTCTTATTTTCATAATTTTGTAGATTTGTTCAGACAAATATAGGAAAAATAGAGAATACACGATGTTTTTTTATGTTTTATATCTAATTTTGTAGCGTGATTAACAAATTGTAAAAATGGAGACAGACAACATTGTGGGAGAAAAAAAAGAACTGAAGGGACTTCCTGTATGGGCGTGTATTTTGCTGTTTATAGTGGTGTTTTTCATGTTGGGTTGTTGTATGGTACATTGATTCGGATTGTTTGTCTTGGTTCTTGGTGATGAGGCCCGTCACCATGGATTGAATAGTGGGGTACATTCTGGAAGCCAGTATGCTGTTTTTGGCCGCTTTGACTTCTGCTGTTATCATGCTTCGTTTTGAACGGCGTCCGTTCTCAGACTTGGGCTTGTCTGTCAAAAGGACATGCGCGGGATTGTGGTACGGATTGCTGATAGCTGTTCTGTTTTATCTGGTTCGGCTTCGGACTGTCTCGCTTTTGGGAGAAATAGAAGTGACCGGTTTTAAGTTTGAATCGGTGAATTTGCTCGGTTCGTGGGTCTTTTTTCTGTTGGTGGCGTTGTTTGAAGAGATTCTGATGCGCGGCTATATTCTCGGACGACTGCTTCATACACGTATGAATAAATTCCTGTCGCTATTTCATATCATCAGCATTGTTTGCCTTGTTACATATCTTCAATCCGGAAATCGCATTTCCTGCCTATGCTCAACCTGTTGCTGGCAGGTATGTTGATCGGTGCTTCCTATTTGTATACACGGAATCTTTGTTTCCCCATTTCCCTCCATCTTTTTTGGAATTGGATTCAAGGCCCCATACTCGGATATCAGGTAAGCGGAAACGACCTGGGACCTCAAGGCTGTTGACGCTGCGTATGCCCGAAGACAACGTACTGAATGGCGGAGCCTTTGAGTTTGAAGGCTCGCTCATTTGCACAGTACTTATGATTGTATTTACGATTCTGATCGTGTGGTGGGGAGAGAAAAGAGGGAAGCGATCAGTCTTGCGGTACCCCAATCATGCTAAGCTGGATCCGTTTGCGGTCGGTATCTACATTCATCACTCTGACCATAACTTGCTGGTGAATGGACACGATTTCTGTAGGATCGGAAATATATCGTTCGGCGAGTTGGGAGAGGTGTACCAGTCCGTTTTCCTTAATGCCTATATCGACGAATGCGCCGAAGTTAGTGATATTTCCTACGATGCCGGGCAATTCCATGCCTTCGCGCAGGTCGTTGATGGTGCGCACGTTCTTGTCAAATTCAAATATCTTTATCGGTCCGCGTGGGTCACGTCCGGGCTTGTCCAGCTCTTGCAGGATGTCTTTCAGTGTCGGCATGCCCACGGTGGGGGAGAGGTAGCGTTCGGGATTAATCTTCAGACGCAGCTCCCGGCTGGCTATCAGCTCGGCTACGCTGCAACCCAAGTCCTTTGGCCATTTGTTCTACGATGCAATAGCTTTCCGGGTGTACGGCAGTATTGTCCAGCGGATTCTTTGGCTCCGGGAATACGTAGAAAGCCGGCACATTGCTCAAATGCCTTGGCACCCATACGAGGTACTTTCATCAGTTCCTTGCGCGAGGTGAAGGCACCGTTTTCGGCGCGATAGTTCACAATGTTCTGTGCCAGCTGCGGACCCAATCCCGAGATATAGGTCAGCAGATGGCTGCTTGCGGTGTTCAGGTTGACACCTACCAAGTTTACACAGTTTTCTACGGTCTGGTCCAGTGATTTTTTCAGCTTGGTTTGGTCCACGTCATGCTGGTATTGCCCCACACCAATAGATTTCGGGTCAATCTTTACCAACTCTGCCAGCGGGTCCATCAGTCGTCTGCCTATGGACACAGCACCGCGTACGGTGACGTCGTAGTCGGGAAACTCGTCCCGTGCGATTTTAGAGGCCGAATAGATGGAAGCTCCCTGCTCGCTGACGATGAATATCTGTATGTCGCGGTTGAAGCGCTGATGTTTCAAGAACTCCTCCGTCTCGCGGCTGGCAGTTCCGTTACCTATGGCAACGGCATCTATCTTATAAGACTCTATCATCATTTGCAGCTTGGCAAATGCCTCTTTCTGCTTGCTGACCGGAGGGTGGGGGTAGATGTTCTCATTGTGGAGCAGATTTCCTTGTGCATCGAGGCACACGACTTTACAACCCGTACGAAATCCGGGGTCTATACCCATCACACGCTTTTGCCCCAGTGGTGAAGCCAGCAACAACTGACGGAGGTTTTCGGCAAATACCTTGATGGCTTCCTCATCAGCACGTTCCTTACTTTGCGTGGCAAATTCCGTCTCTATGGATGGCTTCAATAGGCGTTTGTAGGAATCCTGCACGGCTTCTGCCACTTGCTGTCCGCAGGGGTTGTTGCTCCGCACGAATTGGCGTTCCAGCCGTTCCACGCACTCCTCATCGTCTGGGCTGATGCTGACTTTCAGCAGGCCTTCCGCTTCGGCACGCCGGATGGCGAGCAGGCGGTGGGAGCTGCATCGCTTCAACGATTCGGAGCAGTCGAAGTAGTCGCGGTATTTGGTCGCTTCCTCTTCTTTGCCTTTCACCACCTTGGCGGTCAGTGTGCCTTGGCGGGCAAATGCGTTGCGCACGCTGTTTCGGGCACGTTCGTCTTCGCTAACATGCTCGGCTATGATGTCACGGGCACCTTTCAGTGCATCTTCCACGTTCTTCACGTCTCCTTTCACGTAATTGGCGGCGCGTTCCTCCGGATGAGGATCACGTTGCAGCATCAGCAGGGTGGCGAGGGGTTCCAGTCCTTTTTGACGGGCTGCTTCGGCACGTGTTTTCCGTTTGGGCTTGTAGGGGAGGTAGATGTCCTCCAGTAGGGTATTGTCCCAAGTCTCCTCGATGCGCTTCTGAAGTTCGGCGGTCAGTTTACCTTGTTCCTGTATGGTGTTCAGGATGGTTTCTTTACGTTTGGCGGTTTCGCTCAGTTTCTCATATTGCGTCTGGATAGCTTCAATCTGCACTTCGTCCAGTCCTCCCGTTGCTTCCTTGCGGTAACGGCTGATGAAAGGGATTGTCGCTCCGTCTTCCAGCAGGCCGAGGGTCTGGCTTATTTGTCTTTCTGATATGCCGAGAGCGGCAGATATCATTCGATGAAAATCTTGTATCATTTTGTATCTCATTTTATAATAGGTGCCAAAAGTACAAAAAAACAATTGTTGTTTTTTCTTTAGGTTCCAACTTTTATCTATATTTGTCAAAGCTATGGAGCAATTAAACGAATCAATCAATTGAAACACATATATCGTACAATATTACCATGCATGGTAGCGCTTTTCTGTTGCCTTTTGCCCGCTTTTTCTATTACGGGAGAGCATCCGGTACTGATTATCAGTTCCTATAATCCGGATGCCGGCCGTACTTCCGGCAACATCTCCGACTTTATGGAGGAGTTCCAACGCCTGGGCGGGACAAACACCATCGCATTGGAGAACATGAACTGCAAGAGTTTTTCCGAATCCCCTCTTTGGGAGAGGAGAATGGCTGAGCTGTTGGCTAAATATCAAGGTGATAAAAGTCCGGCGCTGATTGTACTTATAGGGCAGGAAGCCTGGGCTGCCTATCTTTCTCTGGAAGACTCCATATGCGGCAATACTCCGGTAGTGAGTGCACTGTCCAGCCGGAACGCCATATTGCTGCCGGGTGATACCGTTGACCTGAAGACCTGGATGCCCGAATCCGTCGACTTCTTCACGGATTTCCCCAGTTCGCCTATCAAGGGCTGGCTTCGTTTATGAGTATGATGTGGAGGCCAACATCAATATGATAAAGCAGATGTATCCCGGCACCAAGAATATCGCTTTTGTCTCAGACAACAGTTATGGCGGCGTTGCCATGCAAGCCTATGTAGTGAAGGAGATGCAGAAGTTTCCGGAACTCAACCTGATTCTGCTGGACGGACGCGTCAATACCATATATACCATTTGTGACAGATTGTATGAGTTACCGGAAAATACAGCTATATTGATGGGGACATGGCGTGTGGACATGAACGATGGTTACTTCATGCGGAATGCAACCTACGCCATGATGGAAGCAGCTCCCACTTTGCCCACTTTCTCGCTCAGTTCCGTAGGCTTGGGATATTGGGCATGTGGCAGGTGTCGTTCCTGCCTACCGGCTTTGGGAACAAGGAGATGGCAAGACAGTCTGTACCGATGGACCACCTCCGCAGGATACGGAGAAACATTTCCGAAATCATTGCGAATGAGTACGATAGCCGAAAGGTGAAGGAATGGGGATTGAATCCGAATAGTTTGCCTTTTGAACCTGTGCAGCTTATTAATCAGCCGGTTTCATTCTATCAGCAATATACTTATCAGATTTGGTCCGCTTGTGCGTTCTGTTTGTGATATTGGTGCTCGGATTATGCATCTCTCTGTTCTATTATTTCCGCACGAAACGCCTGAGGGATGAGTTGTTGAAATCGGAGAAGGACTTGCGTGTAGCCAAAGATAGGGCGGAAGAGTCTAAAATCGTCTGAAGAGTGCTTTTCTAGCCAATATGAGCCATGAGATACGAACGCCGTTAAACTCTATTGTCGGCTTTCTCGGATGTGCTCGCTGTAGGCGGCAGCACAGAGGAGGAGCAACAGACTTATTATCAGATCATTAAGACGAACTCGGATTTGTTACTTCGCCTGATTAACGATATTCTGGATCTCTCACGTCTGGAGGCGAATAGGGTGACGCTGACTTGGGAGGAATGTGATGTGGTGCAGGTGTGTAGTCAGGTGGTTGCTTCGTCAGTTTCTCGCGCACGGTCGACCAATCAGTTTCTTATTTGCCAGATGAACGTGAGGTTTCGATATGGTGACGGACATACAGCGTATGCAGCAGGTGATGATAAATTTGCTGTCCAATGCCGATAAGTTCACAAAACAGGGAAAGATAACGTTGGATTTTCGGTGAATGAGGAGACAGCAAATGGCTGTCTTTTCGGTGACTGACACGGGATGCGGTATTCCATTGGACAAACAGACGGGTGTTCGAACGTTTCGAGAAGCTGAACGAATATGTGCAGGGAACCGGCTTGGGCCTGTCTATCTGTAAATTGATTGTGTACAAATGGGGCGGCAGGATATGGATTGACCCTGATTATACAGGAGGAGCACGGTTTGTATTCTCTCACCCGCTAAATATAGAAAAAGAATGAAACGATTTAATGCATTGATTTAGTTGTTTTTTGGCTGGCTTCTTTTCCTCGTGCTGTCCGTTGCGGCGCAGGAAAAGGTGGTGAAGCTGAAGATTGTAGAAACAAGTGATGTACATGGCAATTATTATCCTTATAACTTTATAACCCGCAGGAATGGAACAGGCAGCTTGGCGCGAATTATGCTTTTGTGCAGAAAGAGCGCGAACAATATAAGGAGAATCTGATATTGCTCGACAACGGCGATATACTGCAGGGACAACCTACTGCCTATTACTATAATTACATAGATACCGTGGCCCCCCATCTGGCATCGGAAATGATGAATTTCATGAAGTATAATGCCGGCAATATGGGTAACCATGACGTAGAGACCGGCCGTACTGTGTTCGACCGTTGGATCAGGGACTTGTGTTTCCCTATATTGGGTGCGAATATTGTGGATACTGCTACCGGAGAAACCCATTTCAAACCCTATGAGGTGCTGGAACGTGATGGCGTGAAGATTGTGATACTCGGTATGATAACTCCTGCTATCCCTGCATGGCTCTCCAGAGAATCTGTGGAAGGGCTGCGCTTTGACGATATGGAAGAGACAGCACGCAAATGGATGAAGGTCATCCGTGAAAAAGAGAACCCGGATTTGATGATCGGTTTGTTTCATGCCGGACAGGAGGCTTTCAAAATGTCGGGCAAATACAACGAGAACGCTTCTCTCAACGTGGCGAAGAATGTGCCGGGATTCGATATCGTACTGATGGGGCACGATCATTCACGCGAATGTAAGAAGGTGGTGAATGTTGCCGGAGATTCGGTGTTGATTATTGATCCGGCCAGCAACGGGTGTGGTGTCTAATGTGGATGTCACTCTGAAATTGAAAGACGGGAAATTGGTGGATAAAGATATCAGGGGGAGACTTGACTGAAACGAAAGATTATGGAGTCAGCGAGGATTTCATGAAGCGTTTCGCTCCGCAATATGAGACGGCGCAGAAGTTTGTATCCAAGAAGATCGGTACTTTTACCGAGAGTATCTCCACTCATCCTGCTTTCTTCGGCCCTTCTGCTTTCATCGACCTGATTCATACCTTGCAGCTCGATATTACGGGCGCGGAGATTTCTTTCGCTGCACCGCTTTCATTCGATGCGAAGATTAATAAAGGGGATGTGTATGTCAGCGATATGTTCAATCTGTATAAGTACGAGAATATGTTGTATATGATGACTTTATCCGGGAAAGAAATCAAGGATTTATCTGGAGATGTCTTATTTCATGTGGACCAATCGGATGAAGTTTCCGGACGATCATTTGCTTTGGTTCAAAGAGAAACGCCGCGAAGGTGCGGAAGACAGAGCTTCTTTCCAGAATTCAGCTTCAACTTTGATTCGGCTTCGGGCATTATTTATACGGTGGACGTCACTAAACCACAAGGAGAGAAGGTGACGATCAAAAGCATGGCTGATGGTTCTCCTTTCCGCATGGATAAGATTTATAAAGTGGCCTTGAATTCTTACCGTGGCAATGGCGGCGGTGAATTGTTGACGAAAGGGCTCAGGGATCCCGCAGGAGAAGCTGAAAGAACGCATTATCTTCTCTACGGATAAGGATCTCCGCTTTTATCTGATGAATTATATAGAGAAGAAAGGTGCAATGGACCCGAAAGCGTTGAACCAGTGGAAGTTCGTTCCGGAGGAGTGGACTGTTCCTGCTGCCAAACGCGATTATGAGTTTTTATTCGGAGGTAGTCAATAAGTAACTAATTTTGTTCATTTTGTCAGATAATCTTTTTGTTTGGTTGTATATCTGATTAATAGCTGGTATCTTTGTCGCTCAAAAAGAGAGAGAGTATGGATATTCAAAGTGTTCCTAAAGTAGGTATTTCTTCGGTAGTTCATTCTAAGCATATAGATGCCAACAGCATTGATGTGGTTGACAATGATATAGCGCTCTTCGATACGGAGAGCGTTGTTTCCGTTGTATAGCGGACCTAGTAAGCTGGAGGTAGTTACAGTGGGCCTCTGTTTGGGAGGTGGTAGTTTTAATATTAGTTTACGCGAATTGAAATAGTTCCGGGACGAATGGTGATTGTCTTGCCGAATCAGATTATCGAGCATAGGTGGTTTAGTCCTGATTTTCAAGGCTATTTTCTTTGCGGTATCAAAGAATCTGCTGGAATCATTGCTCAAAGTCGGAAATGTACTCTCTCTCTTCTTCTTTCTGAAAGATTATCCTTGCTTTGACCTTACCCGCATGAACAGGATATTATCCGGGAATATTATAGCTTTATCAGGAAACGGTTGAGGAATAAGGAGGCTTTATACCGTAGGGAAGTGGTAATGGGACTGATGCAAGGTTTTTTCTTTCGAACTTTGCAATATCTTTAATAGCCATGCTCCGACTGCCGCCGCTACGATGAAGAATAAAAGTCGGAAAGAGTATATCTTTGAGCGCTTTTATGAGTCTTTGGTTCAGTCTTACCAATCTGAGCGCAGTGTAAAGTACTATGCCGATCAACTATGCCTGACGCCGAAACATCTTTCGGGAGTAGTGAAAGAAGTCAGCGGTAAAACGGTAGGGGAGTGGATTGACGAGTTAGTGATTCTGGAAGCGAAAGCCCTCCTGAATTCTTCAAGTATGAATATACAGGAGATTGCCGACCGGCTGAATTTTGCAAACCAGTCTTTCTTTGGGAAATATTTCAAGCATTATACCGGTATGTCTCCAAAAGAATACCGCAAAAGCCGATAACGGAATATTCTGTTATCATATATGTTTTGTCTTCATTGTGCGTTGTTTTTTTACTATAAGACGCCGGAGCGTACACGGCTTAATGTCTCCGGTGTCATCAGAAGGTAGGAAGCGATATCTGCCAGGGGAGCCCGTTTGATGATTTCCGGATGGGTCTCGAGCAACAGGTTATAACGTTCACGAGCCGATTCGAAGCGCCAGGAGTCTGCTTTGACCTGTGATACGATTAGGGAATATTCCAATATTTTCGGTAGAACATGTTGATTTCCCAGTTTTCTTTGGCTAACTTAAATATCATGTCCCGCGGAAACATGTAAAGAACAACAGGCTCTAATGTTTCTACAATTAGTTTTGTCGGTACTTGTTTCAGAAAACTTTCAATGCACATCACGATACATCCCTCGTATGAAAAGTGTTCGGTCACGTCTTTCCCGTTTTTGTAATAGTATTGCCGGAGCATGCCTTTTCCTACAAAAACTAATTCATGGGCTACTTCTCCTTCATTGAGTGCAATCACTCCTTTGGGAAATTCTTCACGAATCAGTATGCTTTCTATCTGCCGTCTTCCTTCTATACTCATCTCCGGAAAGCGGGAATTGACGACAGCATTTACAGTCTCTCTTAATAGTGTATCCATGTCTTTTCTGTCTTGATGTGTGCAAAAATACTAAAAACGGTTGACATAAATCAAGGGTGGTACAAAAAAGATGTATCTTTGTACTTAAAATCAAGATGTAGGCGATGATGAATAAAATTATAGGAGCTTGGCTGTATTGCTGCTTTGTTTTTGCAGTTGTTGTGAAGGATAATGATGCGATATATTATCCTGTGGGTAATGTGGATATTGAAAAAGGCGGTCCGGCTCTGGAAGTAGGATCTAATAGTATTTTGGTGGCTGAGAGCTATAATGAAGAGGATTATGTATTGGATACGCTTGCGCAATATCCGGGTGATCCGACTCTCGGTAAGCTGACATTTATGATTAACCTGAAAAATCAGTCGGGAACCCGGGAGGTTGCAGAGAGTTCAATGGTGTAGGTAAATCCGTATTGACTATGAGCCTCGGTTACAAAGACGGTAATTATCCGGTAGAAAGCCAGATTCCTGTTTATACTTCCGCAGATGCTACTGCTAGTTATGCCATTAAACTTCGTTTAAAGGGAGAGTTAACTTTAACCGACGATGAATGGATGATTGACTATGTGTATGCCCAATTAGCGGGCTTATTCCAGCCTTATCCGCCTACGTCTTTCCCGGAAGTGTTTATGTGTAAAGGAGGTGAGCAACCATTCGCTACTTTCGATTCTTTCGTAGAACCTGGACGTTTGATATAACCTATGATCGTTCCGAGCTTTCTTTTAGTCAATTATACTTTAACTTATTTGTTAATCTGGCTGGGCAGAAGCGGGAAGACAGAATCCGGCTGAGGATAGATAAAGATTCTACTTTAAGATATATAAAATAAAAGAGGAAATGTAGCTTAACTACATTTCCTCTTTTTTATTTAGTAGTGGGTACGAGAATCGAACTCGTATTACATGCGTGAGAGGCATGTGTCCTAACCGTTAGACGAACCCACCGGAGTTTTATAGATTAAAAAGAGCCAAGTCTTTAAACTTAGCTCTTTTTTCTATTGAGATTGTTTGCGGAAGCTGGGGGATTCGAACCCCCGGTACCCTTGCGAGTACGTCAGTTTAGCAAACTGGTGGTTTCAGCCACTCACCCAAACTTCCTTGAACCCGCATTCTCTCTCAAATGCGGTGCAAATATAGGGGGAACTTTTGGACTACGCAAATCTTTTAGCAAGATTTTTTTTACCTATTTTTTGTTAAAAGAGATAACCTGCTATGTTTCAAATGTTAAACGGAAGAATTTTTTTTCGATAGCTTTTAATTTTTTTACGATGGAAGGAACTTGAAACATATTGACGCTATCCGCTTATTATAGTGACGGTATTTCATGGGATAGGGTAAACATCCGGGACCGGATATTTTTGACGTATCTTGGAGAAAAGGACATAGCAAAAAAGGCTATCTATCCCAGACAGCCAATCTTTTGTTAACCTTAAATCTAATACTATGAAAAACACAGTACAAATATACGGACTTCTGTCAACTTTGCAAATAAAACAAGAAAAAAAGAGATGTTTTATAACATTGATTAAATATTTGATTCCTCAATTCTATTTTTATTAAGATCTTTCGGCGTTTTGAATGGTATATTCCCAATATTTATCACATAATTTCAGATAGCTTGGTCCCGGCACTCTTGCCACCTAAAGAAATAGCGTACATCTTTGTCTGTTTCGCTTTTGCGTGTTCGATGGTCCGGGATAGTAGTTGATCGACAGGACGCATCTCAAAGTCCGATACGGTGATAATGTCCGCTTCCATATATCCTTCTTCGCTGATCTTTCGCAAAGCATGCGTGATGACAGGTTCCATATCGGTTCCGCCATGAAAGGATTGGCATAAGAAATCGACCAGGCGATCGAAACTGCTGCCTAAGTCTGTGATTTCAATGCACTCGATATCATCGGAAAACAGGATGACGTAACATTTTCGATGTTGCACTTCCGTCAGTTCGGCAATGGCAAGTAGGGTGGATTTCGCGATTCTTTCCCGTTCGCCTGCCATGGAACCGGAAGTGTCCAGGCAAACAATGAAAGGGCCTTTCAGCTTCTTCGGAAACTTCGTTCCCTATTGTTTTCTTGTCGTTGATGGTTTGCTTTTCGTGTGATTGATAGTCGATGACTTGCAATCTCTTCTCGATAAAACGCTCGAAGAAAATCGGTTGCAGACTTTTTCGGCCAGATAGCAATATTCGAGAGGAAGAAGGCTGTTTTGGTCATTACCTTCGCAAATGCCGGTGATGTCGCTTCGTGTGGCATGAGATATAATTTGTTCCTGGTGAATACCGGCGGTCATTTTGAAACGTTTCCGGCTACTTTGGTGTTTCTTGCCTAAGATTTCTACCAGTTCACGGATAACGGGATTTCGTTTGATCGTTTCTTCGTATTCTAAAATCTGTTCTGCTATCTGTTTATGGTTGCGGAGTAACCAGACGAGGCGTGAGCCGCCACGTACCGGAAGGTTTTTGGCAAGTGATAGCTGAATACGGTAGAAATCCTCACAGAGTTGCTCGATATGTTCCATCTGATAGTTGAACTCATTGTTCGAGAGTAGCGTATGCCACTTGTCGAAAAAAAGAGTCCGCAACGCTTTCCATTCTTTGGAACGCGGGCTGATTGCATTAAAACGTTGGAGGTAGTATTTTACGTTGAGGTCTACCAGGTGATATTTCATCGAGAACGTGTAGGCGCTGTTTTTTAGGAATTGGAGAAACTTGGCGTCGGATGCTTCATTCATTTCATGAAAGTATTCCCATTGCGACGCGTAGTGGGAGTAGAAATCTTGCAGGGAGGGTTGCGTGTGACGAAAATACCGGTGAATGTCCGCATCCAGTTCTTCGGGACGGATAATCAGGTTGTGCAGTTGTTCGTCGTACACATCGTAGGCTATTCCTGCAATTTCTCATAATAAATGTCTTGCAGGTGTTTGAGCCTAATACTCTCTGTTCTCTTGTTCATGGGCATGAGCGATGATGCGGAGTTCGTTCCGGTAATTCTCTATGATATGTGCAGTCTCTCCTAAAATTCGTTTGATCTTGCTTTTTTGCGATGAGCTTAAGAAAAGATGCTCTTTTGTATATGCTGTTTCCCGCTCGGAGATTGTTTTATATTCCACCTCCATTTGATGGAGCAAGTCGATCACTTCCTGCAATGTAAATTCGAACGGAGTGCTGCCATCCTGTTGTGCGGGCAAAGGGTCGCAATTGTCATAACATAGTAACGGATATTCCTGATTGTTGACGAAAACAGACCGTCTTCCTTTTCGGAGGGAATAGATATTCTTTTTGCGCGATATTTCGGTTTTTACAAAATCGTAGGCTTTCAGGATTTTGTTGACCGGACGGAATTTATCCTGCTGGATATAAAACAGCCGGTTGCTGTCTTTCTTCAAAGACTGGTAATCGGAAGCAAAAATGAGTAGATTTCCGGCAATGTGATAACCTTCTATGCGATGATAGAAGGTGTCTACTACCTGGATTCCCGGATCGCTAAGTTCACGCAGGCTGTGTTCGGACTTCATGTTTTCTTTCAGTGTGTCCAATTTTTGTTCCAGCCGTTTTCTCTAACAGATAGGTATTGATGCCTCGTGCTATCGACTGTTCTACAATCTCTTCGATAATGGGGAGCTGCGAAATTTCATCCCACAGGCAGGCGCTCATCAACAGGCAGTCGGAGAAATGAATTCCCGGAGATTCATTCAGATAGGCCGTTGTGCGGAGCAGACCTACTATTTTCTTCCAGCGGCGGTCGGATACATAGATGGGAGGGGTGTTTTCATCCCGTCCTGTGTTATATTGTTCAATTTCTCGTTTGATATTGTGAATCAGCTCGAAGATAGTATAGTGAATACCTACTTTTTCGCTTTCAGCTTGTATCTGGTTGTATAATTCATCGTTCACCTGGAGCTTTTCCGGGATTTCAGGTTCTATCTCCCGCGTAGAAGAAATCATCTGATCGAACGCATATTCCTGTTCGATACATCCGACAAACTGACGGATCAGGAAACGGTCGTATAAAGCTTCCAGTCCTTCACCTTTTGCCGGCAGTTCGTTGGAAGCGGCAATCAATGCTTTCAGGGGTACACGCACTGTAAATTGTCCGTTGCGGTATATCTTTTCATTGATTACCGTCAAAAGGGAATTTTGGATAGCAGGGCCGGCTTTCCATATTTCATCCAGAAAGACGATTGATGCTGTCGGCAGGTATCCTTTTGTAATGCGTTCGTACGTATCTTCGTCTTTCAGTTTGGAAATGGAGACAGGGCCGAATATTTCGTCCGGCGTACTGAATCGTGACATCAGATATTCAAAAGCATCTGCGTCTTTAAATGCCAGTTTGAGCCTGCGTGCTACCAAACTTTTAGCTACGGCCCAGCAGAAAGATACTTTCCCCTGCCATGGCGGATAGCAGAGACAGTGCGATGGTATGCTCTTTTTCGAATACTCCCTCATTGAGGGACTTCAATAATTGGGTGATATGTGATTTGATAGACTTCATGTGACGGATAATTTCATGTGTTGTTAGCAAGAGGCAAAGATACAAGAATTCTTTGAAATAGACTTCGCCGGAGGATTTACTCCCTAGATTTAGGCAATTTCCTCCTGATAAGTAGGAGTTTTCAGTTTCATGGGGAAAATTCATTCTCTACTTTTGTTCTATCGAAAGATAAATGATATAATAATTAGAGAACCATTAAAAATAAAGGAATATGAAAACGAGCACATTTAGATACTTCGGTTTGGCTGTTGATGGCTATATTGATGGTAAGTTTTACTTCTCTTGCGAAGTAGAAATTGACAGCTTCTATGATGATGATAATAATGGTGCAGGGTACTATAACCGTTCGGCTGATTTATGTAGCCGTACATGGGTTAGTTTTACCGCGACATGGACGGTAACCGTTGCCGTCAGGAACTCGACTTCTTTTTGGACCGGACCGGTGTTGACTTTATACGGGTTGAATATCCTAATGGAGCAGTGACCAATATGAATATAATTTCCGCTGGAACTGGGAGAATTATGCACAGACTTCCATTCGTATGGATTACGGTCGCAATGATGTTTCCTATCTGGATGATGTGTACCTTGGTGGAAACAGATTGAGCGGTTATCTGGACGGACGAAATAACTTTGTGGAGTTTCAAGTCGGATGAGACGTGAAACAAGATGAAGCGTGCAAGATGAAGCGTAAAGCAGGAAGAAACGTGAAGCAGGAAGAAAAAAGAAAAGGTTAAGAAATTAGAGAGATAAAGAAATTAGAAAAAGATAAAAGATAGGTAAGCGTAAAGGAAGAAAACAGGTAAAAAAGGATAAAAGATGCGGGTAAAAAGAGGAAAGGATAAGATTGTTAAGATAGAATTATAACAGGATTAGAAACAAAATAAATAAATTAAAAGGGTAATCAATAAGATTTCAAGATATATGAATCAGGGGTAGAAGGGTTAGGGCGCGAAATGAAAGCTTAAAAGTTTTGAACCGGACTAAATAGTTTTTATCTTTGCGCCCTATTAGTTTTTATATACATGGAGTGGTTATATAGTCTATTTCTCGAACATTCTGCCTTACAGGCTGTTGTGGTACTTTCACTGATTTCTGCCATAGGTCTGGGCTTGGGAAGAGTGCATTTCTGGGTATTTCCCTGGGAGTCACTTTTGTTTTTTTTGCGGGTATCCTGGCCGGCCACCTCGGGCTTTCGGTCGATCCACAGATGCTAAACTATGCGGAAAGTTTCGGACTGGTCATTTTCGTGTATTCCTCTCGGGCTACAGGTAGGGCCCGGTTTCTTTAGCTCTTTCCGAAAGGGTGGAGTAACGCTGAATATGTTGGCGTTGGGAGTAGTTCTGCTGGGTACGTTGTTGACGGTGGTAGCCAGTTATGCAACATGTATCTCTTCCCGATATGGTTGGTATTCTTTGCGGAGCCACGACCAATACTCCGGCGTTGGGAGCGGCACAGCAGACTCTGAAGCAGATGGGAATAGAAAGCAGTACTCCGGCTCTGGGATGTGCCGTTGCTTATCCGATGGGAGTAGTCGGCGTAATCCTTGCCGTTTTGTTAATTCGCAAAGTATTGGTCCGCAAAGAAGACTTGGAAATAAAGGAGAAGGATGATGCGAACAAAACCTATATTGCAGCGTTTCAAGTACATAACCCTGCTATTTTTGATAAAAGCATAAAGGATATAGCCCACATGAGCTATCCGAAGTTTGTCATATCCCGTTTGTGGCGTGACGGACATGTCAGTATTCCGACTTCAGACAAGATTCTGAAAGAAGGTGACCGTCTGCTGGTGATTACGGCTGAAAAAGACGCGCTGGCCCTGACAGTGCTTTTTGGCGAACAGGAAAACACGGACTGGAATAAGGAAGATATAGACTGGAACGCGATCGACAGCGAATTGATCTCGCAGCGTATTGTCGTAACCCGCCCCGAACTGAATGGTAAGAAACTCGGTGCACTCCGGTTGAGAAATCATTACGGAATTAATATCAGCCGTGTCTACCGGTCGGGAGTACAACTGCTTGCTACCCGGGATTGGTACTTCAATTAGGAGACCGCCTGACGGTAGTGGGAGAGGCTGCTGCTATCCAGAATGTAGAAAAAGTACTGGGAAATGCGGTGAAAAGCCTGAAAGAACCTAATCTCGTTGTCATATTCATAGGTATCGTACTGGGTTTGGCACTGGGAGCGATTCCGTTCTCTTTTCCGGGAGTCAGTACCCCTGTAAAGCTAGGCCTGGCAGGTGGTCCTATTATCGTAGGTATTCTTTTAGGAACGTTCGGCCCACGAATACACATGATTACTTATACTACCCGCAGCGCGAATCTGATGTTGCGTGCCTTGGGGCTTTCCATGTACCTTGCTTGTCTGGGACTGGATGCGGGAGCTCACTTTTTCGATACTGTATTCCGTCCGGAAGGCTTATTATGGATTGGTTTGGGAGCCGGATTGACTATCATTCCAACAGTGTTGGTTGGATTCGTGGCTTTCAAGATGATGAAGATCGATTTTGGTTCTGTATCCGGTATGTTATGCGGAAGTATGGCAAATCCTATGGCATTAAACTATGCAAATGATACAATCCCCGGCGACAACCCATCCGTAGCCTATGCGACTGTTTATCCGCTATGTATGTTCCTGCGGGTAATTATCGCCTGTTGATGTTCTTGTTAGGTTGATGTTCTTGTTAAATTGAGAATAGTATATTTTGCGGATCGAAAAATGATTAACGAACATAAAGCAAATTGTAAATAGTAAAATAGTAAATAAAATGACTGCTCAAAGTAACATAACTCCTGAAAGTATTGTGGGCGATCTCCGCTACCTTCAACTGCTTTCCCGTAGTTTTCCTACGATTGCCGATGCTAGTACGGAAATTATCAATCTGGAGGCTATCTTAAATCTGCCTAAGGGGACAGAGCATTTCCTGACTGATATACATGGAGAATATGAGGCTTTCCAACACGTACTGAAAAATGCTTCAGGTGCGGTAAAGCGTAAAGTGAATGAAATATTCGGCAACACTCTCCGCGAAGCTGAAAAGAAAGAATCTGTACGTTGATTTACTATCCCGAAGAGAAACTTCAATTAGTGAAAGCCCGTGAGAAGGACCTGGATGATTGGTATCTGATTACTCTGAACCAACTGGTGAAGGTCTGTCAGAATGTATCTTCCAAGTATACCCGTTCTAAGGTGCGTAAATCGTTACCTGCCGAGTTCTCCTATATTATTCAGGAATTATTGCACGAATCGTCCATCGAGCCGAACAAGCATGCTTATATCAATGTAATTATCAGCACCATTATCTCTACCAGGCGTGCCGACGACTTTATTATCGCCATGTGCAATCTGATTCAGCGTCTGACGATTGACTCCCTACATATCGTAGGTGACATTTACGACCGTGGTCCCGGAGCGCATATCATCATGGATACGTTATGTAATTACCATAATTTTGATATTCAATGGGGAAATCATGATATTCTCTGGATGGGTGCAGCTTCCGGTAACGATAGTTGTATTGCCAACGTGATACGTATGTCCATGCGCTATGGCAACCTGGGTACGCTTGAAGATGGATACGGAATCAATCTGCTTCCTTTGGCAACCTTCGCAATGGATACGTATGCCGATGATCCTTGCACCATCTTTATGCCGAAGATGAATTTTGCCGACGCTCACTATAATGAGAAAACCCTGCGCTTGATCACCCAAATGCATAAAGCCATTACCATTATCCAGTTCAAGCTGGAGGCCGAAATTATTGACCGCCGTCCGGAGTTTGGGATGACCAACCGGAAAGTTGTTGGAAAGATAGACTTTGAACGCGGAGTTTTTGTATACGAAGGAAAAGAATACGCTTTGCGCGACACAACTTCCCGACCGTAGACCCAGCCAATCCTTACCGGTTGACAGAAGAGGAACGCGAATTTGTAGAAAAGATTCATTATTCATTTATGAATAGTGAAAAGCTGAAGAAGCATATGCGTTGCCTGTTTACATACGGCGGGATGTATTTGGTTTCAAACTCCAATCTTCTCTATCATGCTTCTGTCCCTCTAAATGAGGATGGCAGCTTTAAGCATGTCAAGATACGTGGTAAGGAATATTGGGGGCGTAAATTGCTCGATAAAGCCGATCAACTGATTCGTACTGCGTACTTTGATGAAGAAGGAGAGGATGATAAAGAATTTGCTATGGATTACATCTGGTATATGTGGTGTGGTCCGGAAGCTCCGTTGTTCGATAAGGATAAGATGGCGACCTTTGAGCGTTATTTCTGGAAGATAAAGAGATGCAGAAGGAGAAAAAAGGATATTATTACTCTCTTCGCAATCGTGAAGATATCTGTGATAAGATATTGGATGAATTTGGAGCATTGGGACCTCATTCGCATATCATCAACGGTCATGTGCCTGTGAAAACGATTCAGGGAGAACAGCCAATGAAAGCCAATGGCAAGCTTTTCGTTATTGATGGCGGATTCTCAAAAGCTTATCAGCCGGAAACAGGGATTGCGGGATATACGCTTGTTTATCATTCTCACGGTATGCAGTTGGTGCAGCACGAGCCGTTCCAGTCACGTCAGAAAGCTATTGAGGAAGGATTGGATATCAAAGCCTTGGTACTGGGGATTATGATATCCCAACTTATTTTTCCAGTGGTTTGTCATCTGTGAAGTTTATTCCACCACATCCGACAATCTCCTTGTTAAGCAAAAGAACAAAATACAGCTCGTTTATGATAATTGCTGAAATCAGCTTCTTCTTAGTGCAAAATATGCAGGCGTGTTCTGTCTGACAGTCGTCTGAATTTTGTCTGTTTAAATATGTCTCTAAATAACAGTCATGTACATCTCACGTTAATTGGTAAGTTTAGAAAAGAACAATACCTGCTTCTATGATAGCTCCCTTATCGTAATTACCGGATTTATTGTAATAGAATCTGGTTACCCCATAACCACCAGTCGCAAAGATACTGAACTTCTTGGTAAATTGATATTCCAGATTAGCTCGTGCCTGCAATGCATAAAGGCGTCTCGGGAATCACTTCATCTTTGTTATCAACAAGCCTCGATATGCTGGTATCCGAGGTCACCACTGATAGACAACCCTTTGTAAAGGGAAAGACAGACCGGCACGATAGGATGCGCTGGCCGAAAACTTATCATTCAATCCCTGATACATGGAACCCACTCCCAATATGGTATAAAACAACTGGTTCTTGAACCGTACCCCGATAT
>VOFE01002043.1_pt1 | contig 47271 bp, 50 predicted proteins | sample 5384071 | NCBI WGS metagenome assembly VOFE01 (sample SAMN12384724, study PRJNA508395) | human gut metagenome | isolation source: healthy gut D | host: Homo sapiens
TTGTATCTTTGATCCAGTATACTTTTGATCTCCATATGCCATCACCTTTCCTGATTTATCAATACTATATATCAATAATAATGAAACTGCCTGATATGCGATAACTTTATTTTTACCACACACATCAGGCAGTCTGTTATCATTTTATTTCTTTACCCCCGGCAATATCATCCGGATCCCGGCCTTGATAATTCCGATCCTACCGGTATTAAAATGATTGTACAGCGAAGATCACTCCCACGCCCGACAGGATGAGGCCGATGGGCAACAGGATCAGCAGCCACACACAGGCCTTTAAAATTGCCCCGGTAATCTTATATGCGATTCGAATAAAATGGTTAACACAACAGACACAATATAAATGAAATCATAATTTTTCTCCTTTCCATAATGCTGTGGGCCACATGCTTCACAGAAAAAAACTCCTGTCTTTGTAGCTATTATATCCGGTTGTCCCACCATTTCAGTACGTAATGTTGCACGATAAGTCATCTCTAATATAGGAAAAAGGACAGAGGATATCCTCTTGCCCTTTTCTAGGCTGTTTCTATGCTGTTTCTTCAGGAATGTCCTGAACATAATGCATCCACCAGCCTAACAGCTTCTTCATCCATCGGCTGTTGATAATGTCTTCCGCAGCGGCATTGGCGCTCATGGCAATGATGGGGGACATTCCGGCATCCGACCGTTTCATGGACCGATCCTGCGGGTGGCATCCCAGCCATTTAGCTTCGGCATCATAATGTCCAAGGAAGATCACATCGTAATATCCCAGCCTTCAGATTTTTGAACTTTGTACCGCCTCTTCTCCGTCTGCAGCGCACTCTACGTGGATCCTGTAATCCTCCAGCATGAATTTTGTGATCTCCATGTTGAGTTCATTGTCCTCTGCTAACAGCGCCCGCAGACCTTCCACCGATTTCCTCATATAGTTTACGTTCTTCTCTTCTCCACCGGTTCCCTGATTTTGAACGGAAGTGTCATGGTCACAGTAGTTCCGACGCCTTTTACTCTCTCTGGCAATGTCTCCATCCAGCCTGTCCACGATTTTCTTTTGCAATGGCAGTCCCAGTCCTGTGCCTTCGTACCTGGATCTGCTGGTCTCATTCTCCTGCGTGAACGGTTCAAAAAGCATGTTCAGAAAGGTTTCTCATGCCGATACCAGTATCGGCACAGCCCCTCCAGATCATCCGGATAACGGTTTACAGATTCAGTGCCGATAATGCCATTCATATGTCCGATATCGCGACTCATATCGAAACGGCCTTCAAGCTGCTGCCTTCCTGGCTTCCTCCAATCGATACATCAGTTCATGTTCCCACTTTGGTATCGCTGATGCTGCACAGCAGAGCACAGGTCAGTACGCCTGTCTCTTTTTTTCCACAAACGGAGTTCGTGCCAGTCGCCATCCTTCATCCGGTATTCTAAGACTAACGTCTCATTCTTCATGTTCCGGCAGGCCTTCAGATCCACAAATTTGAAAATGCCTCCTGATACCTCCGCCACGTATTGTCTGCATACCTTTCATTGCTTTCCGACAGCTTTCCTGATTTCGTGAACTTGATGCTCGGTATCCCGGTTATTGACTTGAAATAATCTGCCTGGAATATCGATCCGTGAAATATACTGGTAAGTTCTGGCGATGGAGGAAATGATCTCGTTACTCAGCTTCACTTTCTCCAATGTGTCCTGTAACTGCTTCTGATTGCTTTTTCTTTGTACAGAATGCTGTCTATATTCCGGCAATAATTTATTCAGGGATGTCATTTTCGTTCTGCTCATAGTTTAAAGACATCGTTTTCCCCTTCTACGGCACAATAAAAAGCCGTCTGCCAAAATGTGCACTGACAGACGGCTCACGATAAACATACTCCCCTACACTCAGGAATCTGCTGCAACCGGCTGTCATAGTCTGATTTTTCTCTATGTTCAGACCTTAGACCCATCTGGCTTTGTGTCCCTGTTTTTCAGCGGGTTTACTAAATAGATATTTTTTTATTATTTTCTCCGGAGCTTGAATCCCAGCATATCAATACAGGTCTCCAGGATATCTCTGGTCAGCACTAAAAGTGCTACCAGTCCCTGCTTACGCTCCCTCATTCTCTTCACCTAAGATCTTGGTCTCATGATAGAAGTGGTTGAACGCATTGGCAAGATCGTAAATATAGGCACATACCTTATGGGGTGCCAGTTCTTTTCCAGCGGTAGCGATCATGGTATTGAACTGTGCCAGTTCCATGGCAAGCTCTTTTCGGACGCATTACCGGGCTGTTGTAATTTTAGCGGTCAGGTCTCCGCCCTGCTCTTTGTATTTATTCAAAATAGACTTGATTCGCACAATGGTATACAGGATGTGGGCCGGTATCTCCCTCGAAGGAGGTGAAACGGTCGATATCAAAACATAATCCTTTTGGATGCCTGATTGGACAGATCACCGTATTTTAACGCGGAGATAGCTACCACGTCCGCTACCTTTCTCGCCTCGGCATCTTCCATATCGCGGCCTTCCTTGATCTTTTTGTACATCTCATCCTGGGTATCCTTGATCAGGTTCTCGAGACGCATAACACCGCCCTGTCTGGTCTTGAAGGGTTTGCCATCCTTGCCGTTCATGGTACCGAAGCCCCAGAACTTCAGCTCGGTCTCGGGTTCTACCAATTTCGTCTTGCGGGCACAGCGGAATACCTGCTCGAAGTACAATTCCTGACGCTTGTCCACCACGTAGATCAGCTCGTCGGGATGATACAGCTTCATACGCTCCATAATAGTAGCCAGGTCTGTGGTATTGTACAGAGAGGCCCCGTCGGACTTTTAAGATCATGCAGCGGCGGGATCTCCTTGGTATCGGTATCCTCCTTGACATCCACTACCAACGCACCCTCACTTAAGTGTGCATAGCCGTTGTCCTTCATATAAGCGACCATCTCCGGGATGATGTCATGGACATCGCTCTCTCCCTTCCACAGATCGAATTCTACGTTTAATTTGGAATAATTCTTCTTCAGGTCGTTCACAGACACATTGATAATGTGCTTCCACAGAGCACGATATCCTCTGACACCGCTCTGTAATTTGAAGGTTGCTTCCATGGCCTTTGCCTTGTACTCAGGATCTTCCTTGGACTTGGCGCTGGCTGTAGGGTAGATCTCCTCCAGCTCTGAGATGGTAAACGGCGCTTCCTCTGGATATTCTCCGGTATAGTTCTCATCAAAATATACCAGATCCGGCTTTCTCTTCCTGTAAACCGGTGATGACCAGACCCATCTGTAAGCCCCAGTCGCCCAGATGGACATCGCCGATAACCTCATGTCCCACATAGCGGCTGATGCGCTTTACGCTCACCGATCACTGCGGAACGTAAATGTCCCACATGCAGAGGTTTTGCCACGTTGGGGCCGCCGTAGTCGATAATGATCTTCTTTGTTCGGGCTTCTCCAGACCGAATTTTTCATTTGCCTCCATGCCCTGTAAATAGGTGAGCAAAAATGCCTCACTGACCTTCAGGTTCAGGAATCCGGGGCTACTGCCACCACTTCGGAAAATACCTTGCTGTCTTTTAACTGCTCTGCCACGTCGTTGGCGATCATGATCGGGGCTTTTTATACAGCTTGGCTCCCGCCATGGCGCGCCGTTACACTGATATTCGCACAGATCGGGACGGTTGGAAAGCATTACTTTTCCTAAGCTTCCGTCATAGCCTGCTGCGGTAAATGCCTGCTGCATTTCCTCTGTCAGCATTTCTAAAATTTCTTCATGTCAGTCAATCCTCATACCTTTCAGTAATCTGCCGGTATTCCGTTACTTCCTGTAATGTACCGGAATATCTTGTGCAGTCACAATTTCTATCTCTCACGCTTCTGCGCTGTTTTCAATATTTCTACTATATCCTAAAATTCCTCATCCCGCAAGACGCAATTACGCATTTGCAATCTGTGCTTCCCGCCCGCCTTGGAAAAGGCACAGCCGCAGTAATTCTGCCGGTACAGCTCATACTCTGCGGACAGTTCGATGGATCTCTTATACCCGTTCTTTTTCTTGAAATCCGAGGGCAGCCAGGGGATACCATATTCCCGGACAGTGCCTGCCCGATCTCATTGATCTTCGCCGCATTTTTCAGAGGGCTGATGGTCAGGGTCGTGGCAAAATAGTCATAACCGCCATCTGCCGCCAGCTCCGCAGTCCTGCGCAGCCGCAGGTCGAAGCAGCGAAAACACCTCTCTCCCCCTTCGGGACAGTTCTCGTAGCCCTTCGCCATCTCATAAAAACGCTCCGGTTCATAATCTCCCTCCACGATGTCGATGGGCCATCCCTTTTCTTCTTTATTATAATGTCGATCAGACGCTTCTGCTCCGCCACGCGCTTTCGGTATTCTTCCGAAAAGGAAATGTTGGGATTGTAATAAAATACCGTGATCAAAAAATAACGGCACAGATATTCCAGACAATAGCTGCTGCATGGTGCACAGCAGCTATGCAGAAACAGGCGGGGCGGCCGCCAGTCCGACGCTGCCTCGCCCTTCTCCTGTAAGGTATTTAAAATTTTCTCTAATTCTTTCTGATAATTTACCTGATTCATGCGGTTCTCTTTTCATTTATACTCTAGCATGCGCTCATTATAGCATATTTTTTAGAGATGCCGCAATCATTTTTCGAAAGCTCCTCCGCTACGCCAGACTGATCATCCACTTTTTTAAAATACATTCCACCAACTACAACAGATAAAATCCGGCGCTGCCCCGGGCACAGTAACTTTTCCGCCTGCAAATGCAGCTTCCCCACCGAAGGTATACAATGCTTCCTTTACCGCATAGTCTCCGTCGAAGCTGGCCTCTCTGTCCGCCGGATTGATGATGACCAGAATCTTCTCCTTGTCGTCACTGCGCAGGTAGGCCAACGGATACTGGTCAGCCTCGGCATAGACGAATTCAATCTCTCCACGGCTCTGCAATGCGCTGTGCGCCTGACGGATGTTAATTAATTTCTGAATCTCATGATACAGGGAATCCGGATCTCGCCATCTGCGCCTCCACCGTGGGACGGTCAGTGGCTTCGTCCTGTTTTACATAAAGTTTTTTTCCTTCGGTGCCGCACTGAAACCGGCGTTGGTGGTATGATCCCACTGCATGGGCGAGCGGGAACCGGTGCGTCCGTAACCGCCCTCTACGGAGTGCAGATTTTCCACATAGCGCATACCAATCTCATCACCGTAATACAGGAACGGTGCACCTGGCATGGACAGAAGGAATGCAAATGCCACCTTTAATTCCTCCCCATGAATGCTTCTCGCCAGACGATCCATATCATGGTTGCCGGAGGAATACAGATCAGACCCTTGCGCTGTGCCTTTTCATAATTTTCCTTATATTTCTCCACGAAGGCTGCCACATCGCCTTTACCTCTTCCGGAGAAGAAAGGCTCCTCGCAGCGGAACAGATCGTTATAATGAGACGGTCCAAAATGAAGTAAAAAGTCCATATGGAAGCCGCCCTGCAGGGACTTGTCCGGTTCTCCCCATTCGGATACCAGCACTGCCTCGGGGAACTCTGCATCCAGGAACGCTCTTACCTTTCTCCACAGAGCAATGTTTCCCTTGCTGTCCTCATCATTTTTCACCAGAGAACCTGCCATATCCACACGGAAGCCGTCACAGCCCATGCCGATCCAGAACCGCATGACATTTTCCATCTCTGCAAGCGTCGCCTTAGGACCCGGATCATCGGGATCCTGCTGCCAGTCCTGTGTCTTTTTATAAAATCCGTAATTGAGTGCCGGCTGGTGTGCGAAAAAGTTCACGATCACTGAGCCCTCTCTCTCGGAGATACCGCACAGACTTCCCATGTTTTCCAGCTGTCCCCAGGTGCTGTCGGTCCAGATATAACGATCAGTAAATTCATTACGATCTGCCTTACAGGACTCCTTAAACCAGGGATGTGCCACAGATGTATGTCCCGGCACCAGGTCTAACAGGATATGCATATTCCGTTTGTGTACTTCGTTAAACAGACGCTTCAGGTCCGCATTGGTGCCGTATCTGGGAGCTGCCTGATAGTAGTCCGCCACATCATAGCCTGCGTCTCCAAAGGGGGATGCAAAACAGGGATTCATCCAGATCGCATTACATCCCAGTTCCTTAATATAATCCAGTTTTTCTATGATACCCTGAAAATCACCGATACCGTCACCATTGGTATCCAGAAAAGACTGGGGATAGATTTCATAAAAGATTGCATTATCAAGCCATTTTGCCATAGTGTACTCCTTCCTGTATGCTTTATTTTATTATAAAAACGTTTTCCGTATTCTTTCTTTTACCATACCACAGAATGGATACTTGTACAACTGAGAAAAACCATCTATAATAAAGTAGCTTGATGCCCCGATATGCGAATAGCACAAAACAATCCGCAGGCATCCAACTAGGATAAAATAAGAACGAGGTCTATCATGTTAACACAAAAGTAAGCACCATCGATGAACTCCTGCAGTTCGTCAGTACGTTACGCCAAAAGCACGGCGTCCGCCTCTGGTTCCGCGGGGAAGAGAACGCGGATCTGACTCTGATCCCTTCCATCCAACGAAGCCAGAAAAGACTGGACTCCGAACGCTATATTGCCAATGATTTCTATATCCGGGCGAGACAGATCCTGGACAATCCTCCCGACAAACATAATTACGCCGGCTGGGTCTCCCTGATGCAGCACTACGGTCTGCCCACGAGAATGTTAGACTGGACTCAGTCTCCCCTGATCGCCGTATTTTTCGCCACGGAGACTTACCGGGAGACTCCAGACACCGATGCCTGCGTCTGGGTACTGACACCGGGTCTGTTGAACGAGAAGGAAGGCTTCGGCAACTGCATCTATCCCATTGATGCGGACACCACCAGGAAATGCTGCTGCCCGCCTTCAAACACAACCACCACAATCCGGAATTGAAAACAAGATCCTGGCTTGCAGCTCCACAGAAAACAACCTCCGCATGTATTCCCAGTACTCCAACTTCACCGTACATAACTCTCTGGAACGTCTGGAAGACATCTGCGATGAAAATATGCTGTATAAGATCATTATTCCTCCGGGCGGAAACAATACTTTATAGAAAGCCTGCGGGTATTCGGCATCTCCGAAAGCTTCGTATACCGATCCGACCTGGATCATATATCCAGTGATTTTGAAGGACTCCTATGGGATTTAGATTCATTAATTAAGAAAGGAAATATACACATGAAAATCGTATTACAGCATCTGACCAAAAAATTCCCCGCCCGCGGTCCTGTCCGCGGCAGGAAGAACCGCGAGGATGTCATTGCCGTGAATGACTTCGACTTCGAGATCCCCTGACGGCAAGCTGATCGGACTCTTAGGTCCCTCCGGCTGTGGCAAAAGTACTGCCCTGAATCTGATCTGCGGTCTGCTGAAACCCACCGAGGGCAAGATCTTTTTCGGCGAAGATGATGTCACCGGACTTCCGCCCGAGAACCGCGGTGTCGGCATGGTGTTCCAGAACTATGCCCTCTACCCCCACCTCACTGTGGAAAAAACATTCAGTTCCCCTGGAGAATCTGAAGGGTGCTGACAAGCTTTCCAAAGAAGAGATGAGTAAGCGCGTGCTGGAAGCGGCAAAGCTGGTACAGATCGATCACCTGTTAGAGCGCAAACCCAATGAGCTCTCCGGCGGTCAGCAGCAGCGTGTTGCCATCGCCAGAGCCTTAGTCAAGCTGCCTCGCGTTCTTCTTTTTGGACGAGCCTCTCTCCAATCTGGATGCCAGACTCCGTCTCCAGACCAGAGAAGAGATCCGCCGGATCCAGCAGGAGACGCAGATCACCACCATCTTCGTTACCCACGATCAGGACGAAGCCATGAGCATCTCCGATATGATCGTCGTGATGAAGGACGGTATCGTACAGCAGATCGGCAAGCCCCAGAACGTATACGATGATCCCGTGAATCTGTTCGTTGCAAAGTTCCTCGGCACGCCTCCCATCAATGTATTTTCCGGTGAGGTAAAAAATGAGCAGTTATACATTGGCTCCGAGGCTGTCCTGTCCACTCCCGGAGTAGCGGACCAGCCCGTGCATGTCGGCATCCGCCCGGAAGACTTCATCTTAAAAGAGGACGGACCTCTCTCCTGCGATCTGGTGCGTCTGGAGGTCATGGGCCGGGATGTGAGCATTGTTTCCACCCATGAGAAGTCCCAGAACGTTACCATCCGTTCCATCATTGATGCGGACGAAGGGAAATCTCTTCCCACCGGAAAAGTGCATTTCGCCTTAAAACCCGCAAAAGTATTCCTCTTTTGCACCGACACCGAAGAACGCATCCGTTTTTAATATTTTATCCGATTCTGTAGTCCGGCGCTATTCATGGGCTGCAGAAAGAATTGAGGTTTCTTATGGAAAAACAAAATCTGAAAGCCTGGCTCTATCTATTGCCGGCATTCCTGTTTCTGGGTGCTTTTATGATCTATCCTCTTATCGATGTATTCGTGTACTCCTTTGAAGAGGGTTACAATTCTGCATCCCAGACCTTTTACGGCGTAGGCATGTACAATTACTCCTATGTGCTCCACGATCCGTACTTTTTACAGGCACTGAAAAATACCTTTATTCTGGTCATTATCACCGTTCCGGTCTCCACCGGACTGGCACTTCTGATCTCCGCCGCCCTAAGCTCCATCAAGCCTCTGCGGGATCTGTTCCAGACCATATTTTTCCTGCCCTACGTAACCAATACTCTGGCGGTCGGTCTGGTCTTCATGATTCTTTTCAAAAAAGACTCCTTACTCCGACGGTCTGATCAATCTACTGATCCAGTTTTTCGGCGGCAGCTCCGTGGATTTCATCGACGGACCCTACTGGGCGAAAATGTTCGTGCTGTGCTTTTACACCATCTGGATCGTTATGCCCTTTAAGATCCTGATCCTGACCAGTGCTCTCGCCAGTGTGAACCCCATGTACTACAATGCGGCACGAGTGGACGGCACTTCCCGTTTCCGGATGTTCACGAAGATCACACTGCCCATGATCTCCCCCATGGTATTCTACCTGATCATCACCGGCTTTATCGGTGCATTCAAGGCATACAGTGATGCCGTGGCACTCTTCGGCACGAACTTAAATGCCGCAGAGATGAATACTATCGTCGGCTACGTCTACGACATGCTCTACGGCGACAGCGGCGGATATCCTTCCTATGCTTCCGCGGCGGCGATCCTGCTGTTTGCCATCGTCCTGACCATCACCTGCATCAATCTGCTGGTCAGCAAAAAAGCATGTCCACTATGTATAGGAAAGGAGGTCTTTGTGATGTCTGATGTTACATCTGATTATGAAAAGAATCGAGAAAAGCGCACCCGGATCCACGGCAATATCCGCAATGGGGTCGTCTACTTTTTTCTGTGTCTGTGGGCACTGATCGTACTGTTCCCCTTTTACTGGATGGTACTGACCTCCGTAAAAAGCTACGGCTCCTATAATGCGGAATATATTCCGAAGTTTTTCACCCTGTCTCCCACTTTACAGAACTACGTGGACGCTTTTACCACTGTTTCTCTGGGAAGATACCTGTGGAACACTTTGTTTTTCACTGTGGTCACCACTGCCATTATGCTGGTGGTCATCACTCTGGCGGCCTTCGCGTTTGCAAGGTTGAACTTTGCCGGAAAAGATCTGATCTTTACGTTATTTTTATCCCTGATGATGATTCCGAACGAGCTGGTGGTCATTACGAATTTCACCACTATCACGAATCTGGATCTGCGTAATACCTTCACCGGCCTGATCCTGCCTTCCGTGACCAGCGTATTTTATATCTATCTGCTACGGAGAGAATTTCGCACAGATTCCGGACGAGCTGTATTATGCCGCCAAGGTAGACGGTACTTCCGATCTGCGATATCTGCGCAAGGTCATGGTGCCCATCTGCAAGCCCACACTGATCACCATCGTGATCCTGAAGGTTATTGAATGCTGGAACTCCTATGTGTGGCCCAGACTGATCACCGATGATCCGGATTACTATCTGGTGTCCAACGGTATCCAGGAGATCCGTGAGAATGGTTTCGGCAGAGAGAACATCCCTGCCATGATGGCTGCGGTGGTCGTGATCTCCGTTCCTCTGGTGGTGTTGTTCCTCGTATTCCGTAAAAAAGTCATGGCAGGTGTTGCCAGGGGAGGTACCAAAGGATGAGTAGATTTAGCAAAAAGCTGGCACTCTTATGTGCCCTGGGCGGGCTGTCCCTGTCTCTGACCGGCTGCCATGGTTCCAAGGGGCTGCCGGAATTCACTGTTCCGGAGGAATTCGATACTTCCAGGAACTATGAGATCACCTTCTGGGCGAAAAACGATACCAACAAGACCCAGACGGAAATCTACAAGAAAGCCATTGCGGATTTTGAAGCCCTGTATCCCAATATCACGGTGAACCTGAATCTATACACGGATTACGGCAAAATTTACAACGATGTCATTACCAATATTTCCACCAATACGACACCCAATGTCTGCATCACCTACCCGGATCACATTGCCACCTACCTCACCGGGCAGAATACCGTAGTTCCTCTGGATGACCTGTTTGCCGATGAGAAATACGGTCTGGGCGGCACGGAGCTTGCCTATGACGGTCCTGCCAGAGAAGAAGTCATTCCCCAGTTTCTGAATGAATGCTCCATCGACGGTCATTACTATGCCGTACCCTACATGCGTTCCACCGAGGCCTGTTACGTGAATAAGACCTACGTGGAAAATCTTGGATATACTCTGCCGGATGTACTGACCTGGGACTTCATCTGGGAAGTCTCCGAGGCTGCCACCGCCCAAAATGCGGACGGCACCTATGTGGTCAACGGGCAGAATGTACTGATCCCGTTTATCTATAAGTCCACCGACAACATGATGATCCAGATGTTAAAGCAAAAGAACGCGGGATATTCCACCGCTGACGGCAGCATTGAACTTTTCAACGATACCACCACGGATCTCCTGTACGATATTGCCGGACATGTAAAAAGCGGTGCCTTTTCCACCTTCAAGATCTCCGGTTATCCTGCGAACTTCCTGAATGCCGGGCAATGTATTTTCGCCATTGATTCCACCGCCGGAGCCACCTGGATGGGTACGGATGCTCCACTGTCGGATATCAGCGAAGACTCTCTGGTGCAGTTTGAGACCGCCGTGCGGATGATTCCCCAGTTTGACCCGGAACATCCCGAAATGATCTCCCAGGGTCCTTCCGTCTGCGTCTTCAATAAATCAGACTCCCAGGAAGTACTGGCATCCTGGCTGTTTGCCCAGTATCTGCTCACCAACGATGTGCAGATTGCTTATTCCGAGACAGAAGGCTATGTACCTGTAACCTCTAAGGCACAGAACTCCGCAGAGTATCAGGATTATCTGTCCGAATGCGGTGCGGATAACAGTACGCATTATGCGGTGAAAATTGAGGCTTCCAAACTGTTGCTTAACAACGTAGACAACACCTTCGTTACACCGGTATTTAACGGTTCCGCATCCTTACGTGATGCCTCCGGACAGTTGATTGAAAACGTGGTGAAGTCCACCCGCAGAAAAGAGACTGTGGATGATACCTACATGCAAAAGCTTTACAGCGATGTAGAAAGCCTGTACCGTCTCGGTCAGGGAAGTGATGCCTCCTTCGGCAAAAAGGAACTGGGTGCCATGCCCCGGGCTTCCGTGATCCTGTTAAGCACACTTGCAGTCACCTGGCTTCTGATCCTCCTGTATGTAGGGCGGGAATATTTAAAAAACAGAAAGAAGTAATTTTTCAGCCCCATTCGTAAGATAATATCTGGTGGTATTATCCTGCGCATGGGGCTCTTTTTGCAAAAAATCTTGATTTATCTTGCATTTCAGGTATAATGGAACTGTTCGGTGTCTGAATGCGCCGGATAAATTGAGGAGATGTCTGTGTATCTGCACAGACCCATATGCGCCACAAGCGCAGGAATGGAGGATTATTATGAAAAAGAAGACACTTGCATTAACCATGGCTATGGCTCTGGTTCTGTCTCTCGCTGCATGTGGAAACAGCAATGCAGACGTTGCTGCTGAATCTACCGCTGCTGCCACCACCGAGGCTGCTACTACCGAAGCCGCTACTACCGAAGCCGCTGCTACCGAAGCTTCTACCGAGGCTGCTGAAGCTGTTGCTGATGAGAAATCCGAGGGTGTTATGACCTACGAAGAGTACATGGCTGCTGATCTCGATTCCGAAGTTGTGATCGAGGCTTATGTTCAGGCTAAACAGTCCTGGTGGGAAGATAAGGCTACCCTGTACACCCAGGATCAGGATGGTGCTTACTTCATCTACAATTCCGTATGTTCCGAAGAGGATTATGCTAAGCTGGTACCCGGTACCAAGATCAAAGTAACCGGTTATAAGACCGAGTGGTCCGGTGAAGTAGAGATTGCTGAAGGTGCTACCTTCGAGATCGAAGAGGGCAGCTACATCGCTCCCGTTACCGATGTGACCGATCTGTTAGGCACCGATGATCTGATCAACTACCAGAACCAGTTCGTAGCTTTCAAGGGTATGACTGTAGAAGCTGCAGGTCAGGATGCTGACGGCAACGATGTTGCTTATCTGTACAACTACGATGGTTCCGGTTCTGAGGGCGACGACCTGTACTTCAACGTTTCTCTGAATGGTCAGACCTATACCTTCACCGTTGAGTCTTATCTGTGCGACAACACCACCGATGTTTACAACGCAGTAAAGAACTTAAAGATCGGTGACACCATCGATATGGAAGGTTTCCTGTACTGGTACGAAGGTGTGAACCCTCACATCACTTCCGTGACTGTGAAGTAATTTCATCAGATATTAAGCTATATTGACAATAAAAAGAACTGGCTTCCCAGGAAGACAGTTCTTTTTTATTGTCCACTTATATGCTTTACTTATCTGTTGCCAGGTACACCTGCGCATACCTATCTTCTCTCTGCCTGTCGGAATTCTTCTGCCTCCATCAGCGTCTCAGCGATCTCCTTCTCTGGCTCTACTATCTATGCGAAGTGATCAGCCTTTATTTTCTGCTCTCCAGCCATTGTTTCGCGATTTGGAATCCCTCCATGGGAACGCAGAATCGCTGATCTCTAGGCGGCTGCAATGCGGCATCCAGTTCCTCCATATCGAACCACTCCACACTCTCCACTTCCTCTTTTTGCAGGATAAGCTTCGCAGCATCTACCGGCTTAGTGTACATATAGACGAATGCAACCTCGTTGTCCCGAAACATTTTTCCATGAAATTCCTTTTCGTATTGAATATCAAAGCATCCGGCGAATTGCAGCTCCTCTTTAGATGCCTGGATTCCCAGTTCTTCGTGAAGTTCCCGGATTGCGGACTCTTCCGGCTCATCCCCCGCCTGAATATGTCCGGCAGAAGAGGTATCGAACCGCCCCGGAAAACTGTCTTTCTCAGCGGAGCGTTTCTGCAATAACAACTGTGCCTTCCCATCCTGTTCTCTTATGATCCAGATATGGGCAGTTCTGTGGCGGACACCCTTTTTATGTGCCTGTGTGCGTTCTATGCTCTCCCCTGTGGGAATGCCTTTTTCATCTACGATGTCAAAAAATTCCATGGTGTTATGGCTCCTTTGTGTTTCTTTGTAGTTTTCCTATCTAAGATCTAATACCATCAGATCAAAATCGTAGTATTCCCCGTCGATCTTAAAATATGCCGGCGAGGTCCCGATTTTCCGGAAGCCATATTTCTCATAGACATGAATAGCTCGTATATTATCGCTTCTAACTTCCAGATTGATCAGTTCTATCGTATGTTCTTTTGCATACATAATGCATTTTTGTAACAGCGCCCTGCCAATTCCCTGCCCCCATTCCGACTTGACCACAGAGATTCCGAATTCGGCGCGGTGGCTCATCCTTCTGGAAAATCCGCTTAGACTGGCATCTCCGATAATCTCTCCATTTTTCCATACTACATAGAGAACGGAATGTTCCTCCTTATTTATATTCTGTATAAATTTCTCTTCCTCTTCTGTCGAAATAGGAAGCCCTTCTTTTCCAAAGGACAGATAATCTGTCTCTCCACCTACCTGCGCTAAATATGCGATGATCTTCTCCGCATCTTCCGGTGTAGCTTCTCTGATATCAAATTCTTCCATAGCTGCCTCCCCTTCGCAAGATTACAAATTTTATTCATAATCAAAGATAGTCTTGGACTGAATAGCATCTCCGTATTTTGCCTTCCATTCCTGATGGGTCGCAGAAGCATCGTACACAGGCAGTGCCTCCGGATCCATCTCCATTTCGATCATCAGGTCATGCCGGTTCGGTCTCGGTGTCACATTTTCATAAATGTTCACCGTATGAACGCCTTCTATCTGCTTCGTCCGATTGAAGATCTTCTTGATGTCCGCAAGCATCTCCCTGCTCGCCGCATCCTCCCGGTTCCATATATTCTCTTTAAATTTTACAATGATCAGGTGCTTCATTTTGCATATCCCCCTTATTTTACTATTACTGATATGTTTTATCCTACCACGGCATCCCATTTGCTACAACCAAAATATTCCTGCAAGATCATTTCTACTTTGTCTGCATTCAGAGGACACTGCTTTGTTTCATAGGTGAGAATCAGATTTACCGAAGGAATGATACCATGTCGGCAATATAGCTTTATTTTGTCACAAGCATGATTGCAATAATCCGGATTATCCATCATCCCAAAGTGCTCCCAATAGAAATATTGTCCCGTAAAGGGATGTCGTATCACGAAATCTGGATATAAAATTATTCCATCCAAAACCAGTTTTTCTTCATAGTGAAACGGTATTTTATTTTGATATAGCATTCTGTCAATAATTGCTTCTGATTTAGACCGCAACATCTTCCCATGCGTTCCTTGTACCAATAAATTTTCCGGATGCTTTGTACATTTTTCATAGGGTTCCTCCTGCCACCGCTCCAGTTCCTTATCCAATGGTCTGAAATTCTTAGCCAGCAATTTTCCATATTCCGGATGATTTAATAGATGTTCGGAGTTTATTTTCATCTTGTCTGTCTTCTTCAAGTAGGCTTCCCATCCCGCTGCTTCACTCTCCAATTCCTTTTTTCTATACTCATAGTATTTCTTCAATGCCAGTATTTCTGCCTGATTTCTTTCGGTTTTCGGAAGATAGCGTATTCCATTTTCCTCTTTTACTTTCCATTTGTAGCGGTTTTCATTTTTGAAGCATTGCAATTCTCCTTGCGGAAATTTTTTGTCCAATTTTGTTATCTTTTCTAATTCCTTATTGATAAAGTCTATATAATGGTGTAAATTACAAATCTATATAAAAAGAGCCAAGTGCTCATCTTTCAGTTATAATTAAGTTACCACACAAAACATAATTGAAAGGACGAAACCCATGGCTCAATTACATTTTACATTAGATAGTGATTTTTTTGTAGGACTTTTTTCAGAAACTAAGGATGAAGCATTTGGCAAACTTATGGAAGCTTTACTTAATCAGGTTCTTCAAGCTGAATCTACCGAACAACTTGGTGCTAATAACTATGAACGTTCGCAGGAACGTTCTGATTACAGAAACGGAACCCGGACAAGGTCATTAACCACTCGCATCGGAAAGATTGAATTACAAGTTCCTAGACATCGTAATGTCCCATTTAAGACTTCCTTATTCGAGAATTACCAGCGTAATGAGCAAGCTTTAATTACAACCATGATGGAAATGGTAGTGCAGGGTATATCAACCAGAAATGTCAAAAAAGTAACTGAAGAACTCTGTGGAGAGTCTTTCTCTAAATCTACTGTTTCTGAAATTTGTAAGGAACTTGATGTTCCAATTAAACATTTTAAAGAACGTTTACTGCCGGAACATTATCCATTTATTATTGTCGATGCGATATATTTAAAAGTTCGCGAAGATCATCGTGTCAAGTCCAAAGCATTGTTTGTCGCTATTGGGATAAACAATACAGGTCACAAGGAAGTACTCGGTTTTGAAGTATACGATTCTGAGAAAGTAAACACCTGGAAGGACTTCTTTGAAAGTCTTAAAAGTCGTGGCTTACGTGGCGTGGATATTGTGATATCAGATGCACACGCAGGGCTTGTTGAAGCAATAAAGGAATGCTTCTCTGGTTCTTCATGGCAGCGTTGTCAGGCTCATTTTACTAGAAATATCATAGATAAGTGTCCCAAAAAATATAGCACTGGTTTAGCTTCTGAATTGCGAGATATGTTCAATGCAACTACTATTGAAGAAGCCCGTCGACTAAAAGAATCAATATACGATGAATATCAGGACGTTGCAAATGAAGCAATGGTTGTCCTTGATGAAGGGTTTGAAGATAGCATTACAATCATGGCATTACCTTCAAAATATCGTATTGCATTAAGAACCAGCAACATAATAGAGCGTGAAAACAGAGAGATCAGAAGACGAGAAAAGGTCATTCAGATTTTCCCTAATACGGAATCTATTATTCGACTGATTGGTGCAGTTCTTCAGGATGATCATAATGATTGGAGTGTCGGTCACAGAATTTTTGATATGAAAGAGTACTATGACAAACTAAGCTCCATTCAATCAAATCTCCTGAAGATAAAGGCAGCATAGACGGACTAACATAGCTGGAAGATGAATGTACACACAAATTTGGACTTGACTTCCTTATTAATTTCTTCTATTCTGTTTTTTATATTTTCGCGTGTAGTTTTCACTTTTCCTCCTTCTGCACACTGGCTTCTTGACTTCTCCGGGGCTTATTCTTACTTTTCTTTCTCCTACGCCCCAGCTTCTTGACTTCCCCGGGGCTTATTCTTACTTTTCTTCCTCTCACGCCCCGGCTTCTTGACTTCTCCGGGGCTTATTCTTACTTTTCTTTCTCCTACGCCCCGGCTTCTTGACTTCTCCGGGGCTTATTTCTACTTTTTTTTTCCTACGCCCCAGCTTCTTGACTTCTCCGGGGCTTATTCTTACTTTTTCTTTCTCCTACGCCCCAGCTTCTTGATTTCCCGGGGCTTATTTCTACTTTTCTTTTTCCTACGCCCCGGCTTCTTGACTTCCCGGGGCTTATTCTTACTTTTCTTCCTCTCACGCCCCAGCTTCTCGATTTCCTTGGGGCTTATTCTTACTTTTCTTTCTCCTACGCCCCGGCTTCTTGACTTCTCCGGGGCTTATTCTTACTTTTCTTCCTCCTATGCCCCGGCTTCTCGATTTCCCGGGACTTATTCTTACTTTTCTTTTCTCTCACCCCCGGCTTCTTGGCTTCCTCGGGGCTTATTCTTACTTTTCTTCCTCTCATGCCCCAACTACCTAGAACCCCAACGGCTTATTTTCTTCTCAGATACCCTTTCAGCCGGTTTCCGTGACTGTCGACGGTTACTGTCAGGGCTCCATAGTCAGTGGTGAGGTACCAGGGGACCTTAGCATCTTCCAGGCGCTGTAGCGTCGCGGCATGGGGATGGCCATAGGAATTGTTACGACCACAGGAGATAATGGCGGCAGCGGGGCCGGCGGCGGCAAGGAACTCAGAACTGGTGGAATAGCCTGAGCCGTGATGCGCTACCTTCAGGATGTCTACCTTGAAGCCCCCTTGTCTCCGTGATTCCCACAACTCCTGCTGTTCTCGCGGTTCCTGCGATTCCTGCAATTTCCGCACATTCTGCAAAGCCTGTGATTCCTGCGCTACCCGTAACGTCTTCAACGTCTGCAATTCCTGTGTCAGCTGCTGCTCCCCTTCGCCTTCCACATCCCCTGTCAGGAGAATGCTTAGCTTCCCGGCACCCACGCCGAAGTTTTTCCTTTCACCGGTATCGCCATGACCGGTTCTCTCACCAGTAACTCCGACAGCAAAGCTGCCGTTCTCACCGTAAACTTCGCTAGCAGCTCTTCCGCCCTCTCCACTTGCTTCCATCCCCTCTGCCGCGCCCCACTTCACTGCTTTCGCAAATACCTCCACGTAGAAGCATTCCGAATAGGCATTGGCATCCGCAAGGGTCGTATTCTCCTCCGGGTGCAGACACCGCAGCCGGAGTCGACTATCCCTGATCTCATCGCCACATTTTATGTAACTTACCGGTACTCCGGCATATTCCGCGGCAACAAGCAATTTTTCAAAAGCCTCCCTGCGCTCCGCTTCCGTAATCGCAGGCAGAAACATCTGCTCCACGGTAATTCCCCATTCTCCACCGTTCTCCAGCAGTTCCAATATGCCATTCATATGGTCTTCATCTGGGTGGGAAACAAATACACCGCGTAGAGACTGGATTCCACGGCTCTTGAGATAAGGCTTCAACACATATTCACCGATTTTCCTCCGACTGGTACTGCCGCAGTCAAAAAGATATGCCCCCTGCCCGGTCTCCACCACGATACCGTCTCCCTGTCCCACGTCCAGAAAAGTCACACGGCTTCCCCGATCAAAATTGCCGGTCAGTAAACCAACTATTAATACTAAAATCATTGCGGCTACAATTCGGCACATAACTCCGTTCCTATATGTCATCACTCCCTGCCATGTATACCAAAAATTTGCTAAAACATGCCGCCATCTGGTGGGACATATTTCAGAGTACCTGTCAGAATGCTGCATCTTTTTTCTGTTACTCTCTCTTTTTCTACCCCTACCGCTATCATCCACTCTGCGTGTTTCCCGACGCTGCCTTTCTCTTTCAGTGCGGTGTCCGTCTCCATGATTATTTTCCGCCACATAAGCTGCATAAAGTCTTTGCCGCTTCCATTTTTCCGCATAATTCCTGCCAATGATCAACACAAATAGCCCACTATAATAAACGACCATCTGCCACTTTGCCGGGCGGCCCACGCACCATACCGCTCCCGGCAGTTCTCCGAACCGTTCGCAGATCCATTCATACCACCACAGGATCAGACAATCCACCGTCCCTGCAATTCCCAGTCCAGGGATCAATGACAGGATTCCCCCTGCCATCACCACACTCATAAAGGGCAACACCAGCAGGTTCAATAATACCGAGTAGACAGGGATCTCATAAAAGAACCAGAGCTGTATGGGCAGCGTAAAAAGAATAACTCCGGCACTGGCGGCAAAACCGCTTTTAAGTGCTGACACCATGCGCCAAAGCCTTTCATACACCACCTTCCGCCAGCCTTCCCGGTACTTGTTTCTCTCGTAAGCGGAATCACCCAGAATATCTGCCACGGTCCGAAGCCATGCCGGTACTCTAAAACCGTTCCCCCCGTTTCCCAGTCTCCTCTGTTCCGTGTCAAAGTCAGACCTCTCACCAAATCCGCTCTTCCCATCACTCCTCTTTTTCTCTGCAAAGCCTAATGCCTCACCAAGTCCGCGCTTCCCGTCGGCCCTCTTTTTCTCTTCAAGCCATGCCACCACGCCACTGGCCGTTTCCACACCGGCATTATCTTCCCTACCATCCCCGGCAAACACCGGTGTCAACAAGCAGATCCCCAGCACCGCCCCAAAAGACATCAAAAAGCTCACATCCCCAAGCCGCTCCGGTTGCTGCAACACCAGCAATGCCGCCAACAGCCCCACACCTGTCAGCATATCGTAAGTCCTTCCCACGAATATCCCCAACATCTGCAGCAGATACATTCCTATGGCACGGCTGGCGGATACACTCATGCCCACCATCATACCGTACAGAAGCAGTGTCATGGCACCTCCCGCTGCTGCCACTCTGACCGGAGCCCCCAGTCTCTTAAGCAGCCGGTAGCATCCCATCCCCAGCAAAGTAATATGCAGCCCTGAAATGCTTAAGATATGGGCGATCCCATTCCTCTGGTACAGCGCCTTTACCTCCGCATCCATTTCTTCCTTCTCCCCCAGCAGTAATGTCTGCATAACGGAAGCCTCTTTCTCCGGGAATACCTTTGCCAGTCTGTCGTGTAATCTCCTTCGAAAGGCAAACAACTTTTCTCTCAAAAAGCTATAGTCCTCCTCCGCTGCCAGAACCTGTGCTTTCCGCACTCTGCCACCGATGCCCTTTCCCGCAGAATAGGCCCGCACGTCAAATTCCCCGTGATTGGTCGCAGCATCGAAGTGCGAAAAAACGCCTTCCAGAACAATATGCTGGCCCAGTCTCAGGCTCTGTACCTCCTGTGTGTTTGTCAACTCACATTGTAATTTTCCAGAATAGGAATATTTTAGATCGTTTTGAATAATAGAAATTGATTTCAGAATAATCGTTTCAGAAGTTCTTGTGTCTATCCGTCCCGTGATCCTCACCGGACTTCCGTCAGGCGGCAGTACGCCGGCATCCCCGGTGTCCGCCCCCGTCAGTATTCTTCCTATGGCGAGCACTATCACGAGACACAGACACGCCATAAAAAGCGGTCGTCTCATTAAGCTCCCTTCCGCAGGCAATCCCGCCTGCCCACAGTCAGGACTGTTCCGACAGTCCAACGCAAAAACAGTCCTGTCCCGCATAAATTCAAAATTTACTGTTCCAAAGTCGTTACATAATCCAGATTCCGTTCAAACGTGGAATTGCTGAAGGTAGATGGCACTTCGCCGTTGACCAGGATCTGTACTTTATTGATATTGTCAAGTTCTACCAGCGAATTCACGATAGAGTAAACTGCCACTTCCGTGGATACGTTATTTATCACCGTGAGGAAATTGGAATCCAGATTTACATAACAGATTCCATCCTTAGTCAGAATATTGACGATCTTCGTCTCCGGATTGATCACCGGATATAATCCCTCGATCTGTCCGCTGGGACCGGCGATCAGCTCTTCCACTACAAAACGCTCCAGAGGTGTATTGGTGGAATAATGCTTTTCTCTGTAGGCCGCGATCAGCTTATCACCGTCTGCATTGGCAAAATACAGCTTTACCTTCACCAGTTCATAGGTGTTGATCTCGTTACCGTCATTATTGATGAACTGCTCGGCATTCATCCAGCCTACCAATTCCCCTGCATTGTCATATAACTGACTGCCTTCCACGGTAATCGTCACATATTTCACATTGGACAGCTGCGTCAGTGTCCTTACAACGGCCGCCCGCACCAGTACTTCTGTGGTGACCGAAAGTTCGGAATATGCCTTATCCACATTGATCACAAGTTTTCCGTCTTCCACTTCATAATCCAGAACCTGAAATCCCATGTCAAAAGGCGCCTTATATTCCAGCTTTTCCGGGGTGGTGGAGAGAAATGTCATGGTCTCTTCCAACTGTTCCTCCGATGTCTTGGTGTTCAGATACTGGTCATGAACCTCAACCTTCGTCTCTGCAGTATTTACATAATACACCGATATCTTTTTGCCGGTCTCCGGCTCTCTCGTGCCACAGCCGGTCAGGACTGCCAGCAACATCAGAAGCATACCGGTCAAAACATATTTTTTAACTCTCTTCATAACTACACAATCTTTCTTACAACAGCTCCGCCTAAGAGGCGATATATGTCAGCGGGATCTTCACCAGGAAACAGGAGCCCTGCCCCTCGGTACTCGTCACCGTAAGGGATCCCTTGTGCATCAGGACGGCGCTCTTGGTGATCGCCAGTCCCAGTCCCGTTCCGCCGATCTCTCTGGAATGAGACTTGTCCACACGATAGAATCTCTCGCAGATATGTGCCAGAGCCTCCTCCGGGATACCGATTCCGGAATCGCTGACTTCAAAGTAAAATACTGGTGATCCGCATCCAGTACCACCTTTACCCAGCCATGATCCTTGTTGTATTTGATGGCATTTTCTACCAGATTCGTCATGATCAGCGTCATCTTGACCTCATCCACCTCTGCCACCACAGGACGGACGCTTTCAAATACGACTTCCACATCTTTTTTCCGGGCGATAGGACGCAGTCTTTTCAGGATCAATTCTGTCAGATCATTGATGTTCAACGATACAATATTCAGATCCTGTACCTTTTTATCCATCTTTACCAGTGCCAGCAGATCCGTAATGATCTGGTTCTCTCTGTCAATCTCGGAAGCAATGTCTTCCATGAATTCTCGATACAGCTCCGCCGGTACATTTTCCTGTGCTAGCAGGGAATCCGACAATACCTTGATGGATGTCATGGGTGTTTTCAACTCGTGGGACACATTTGCCACAAATTCCTGTCGGGAATCGTCCAATGCCTTCATCCGCTTCAACAGCTGGTTGAACGCATCTACGATATGTACGGTCTCCACATAATCTGGCACAGAGATCGTCTCATCACTGAAGCCTTCCTTTACCGCATTGATGGCCTGTGTGACTCTGTTGAAAGGTCTCGTCAAAGCTCTGGACAGTATGATAGCCAGTGCCAGGATTGCCACCATCATGATCACTTCCAGAATGTACGCCTTACGATTCAGCACTTCCTTGGCATTTACGATACTGTCATTGGAAATGCTGGTCAGCATAACGCCCCGGATGGCATCCGGATTCCTTTTTCCGTTTTCGTCCGTAGTGTTTGCCGTGGTATCCATGATGGGAGTGGTCATTTCTATGTAACCGTGCTCCGGGTCATAATGGGAAATGTTTTCCCCCTGAAAACATTTGATGACCTCCTCGGAAATGATGGTCTTTCCTTCACTGATGCCGTAGGTATCTTTTTCCACCTTGAAATTCTTGTTGATGATCATAACGCGGCCTTCATACAGATTGGACAGCATCTCCAGTTCCGCATTGATGACTTCTCTGGAATTGCCGGTGTCCTCTCTGACACCATGGCTGCTCAAATAATTGTTGCTGACCAGGTGGTTCGCCAGGATCATCAACTGGTTCTGTACCACTGTGGTCCGCTGTTCCACCGCCAGATCCTCGTAATTACTCACGATACCATGGCGCATGGCAATACAAGGCACCAGGCCGATCACCAGCGTCAGCAGGAATATCCTCGCCCGCAGACTTCGAAGCGCGATCATGCTCTCCAGATTTTCCCATATCGTCGCGAATCGTTCTTTATTCCATTTTTTCACAGTATAAAAACCTCAGTTCCGAACCTCTCCACGCCATTCACAAAACCGCACGATAAATCGTGCTCTCCGCTGCTTCGCAGCTACTTTTGTTCATTTGCGTGGCGGTGGCTCTATTCGAGCCACCTTCAAAGATAAGAGAAATTGATTCTTACATGCAAGCATGGCGAATCATTTCCTCTTATCTTTGCCGGTTCTCATAGTCTCACTTATTATTAAAGTAGTACCCGACACCCCATTTGGTATGCACGTATCTGGGCTCGCTGGGATTGGACTCGATCTTCTCACGCAGTCTCCGGATATGTACATCCACTGTACGCACATCACCGGGATAATCCGTACCCCATACCAGCTTCAACAAATTCTCCCTGCTGTATACCTTGTCGGGATTCAGCATCAGAAGTTCCAGCACTTCGAACTCCTTGGCCGTCAGTCCGATCTCCCTGCCCTGGATGTAGGCTCTTCTGCCGTCACGATCCAGCTTCATATCGCCGCTTTCCAGAATACCGGTGTTCTCTGTGGTTCCTTTTTTCGGCTCCATTCTGCGGAAGATAGCTTTGATCCGGGCTTTCACTTCCAGAATGTTAAAAGGCTTGGTTATGTAATCGTCCGCGCCGTATTCCAGTCCCAGGATCTTATCCATGTCATCACCCTTGGCGGTCAACATGATCACCGGTACATTGGAAAATTCGCGGATCTGCTGGCAGACCTCAAAGCCGGTCAGCTTCGGCAGCATGACGTCCAGTAATATGATGTCATATTCCTTGTTATGCGCCATCTGCAATGCTTCCTCACCGTCATAAGCACAATCCACTTCCATGTTGTCCTGTTCCAGACTGAAACGGATTCCCTTCACGATCAGCTTCTCATCATCCACTACCAGCACTTTCTTGCCTGCCATCTTTCCTTAACCTCTCTATCCCTTACTTTTCTCTTCACGTTCCCGGCATAAGCCCTCATTGTACCGTGATCTTATCACACAATTTGTCATACGCGTTCTGTTTGATCCCGGATACCTTCATAATGTCTTCCTTCGTCTGAAAGGCTCCGTTTTGCTCCCGGTAGCGCACAATATCTGCCGCCCGGGAAGCTCCGATCCCCGGCAGCGCACACAATTCCTCCGCAGATGCCGTGTTGATATTCACAAGTCCCTCCGCCGTCGCTTTTACCTCGGCTTCCAGAGTCTCCGCTTCCTCCAACGTTGGAAAATACAGCTTCTGACCATCCGTCACCGTTTCCGCCAGATTCACATAAAAAGGATCCGCCTCCACTGTCATACCTCCGACCAGTCGCAGGGCTTCCTCCGCTCTGCTGCCCTCCGGCACTTCCACGACTCCGGGATCCCGCACTGCGCCGCAGACATAGACATATATCATCTGCGGTTCAGCCTTTGCCGGTTCCTGCACTGTCACGCTGCTGCCTGCAGGCTCCGCTGCCTGTTCCACCGCTTCCAGTGAGGGAAATTCCGCCACATCTTCTCCGGATGGAATCAGCACAATGGCCTCATCCTTCCTCTGACAGCCGGTCATGAACATCACCAGACTGAAAAACATTCCGATCAAACCTGCATATTTTGTTTTAAAAAACCTTATCGAAAACATCATAGTCCCCTTTCCATTTTCCTGATTCCTTCACAAAATTTCAGGGGATTGCCTCTCTATGCTGTTAACTTTCATTGTACTGGAATCGCACGGAATTTACAAGCCGTTTTCGCATTTGTGGTCACGATTCAGAACCCATTCGCAAAATTGCCGCTACGAGGATAGCCCTGGATCATTTCCACTTGAAAATCACAATACCCACAATCGCCACGGCCATGCCGATGGCTTTCCGCCACTCCCAGGGCTGCTTCTCCACACCGAACCATCCGAACAGTTCGATAATATATGCTACAGCAAGCTGGGCGATCACAATGAGCATCACCGCTTTGGCCGGTCCCAGGGCATCCATACTGCGGATCACAGTGTAGGTGATAAAGGCTCCGATGGCCCCTCCCAAAAGCATATATCTGGGCTCCACCTGCGCTATCTTCAAGAATGAAGTCCGCTCCGTACACAGCCATGCCCCCAGACATACCAGCAATGCTGTAAACTGCACAAATGCACTGGCGGTCCAGATGCCGGTGGATTTCGTCACCTGGGTGTTGAACACTCCCTGGATGCTCATCAGCGCACCGGAAACTAAAGCAATCAAAAAACCGATCATAGGATTCTACCACCTTTTCTTTTTAGTAGTAGTCTATCCTGTGACCGGTTCGTTCATTCATATTTTATTGTAACGGTTTTATTTCTCTGTACCACCTACCTGTCCGGCTATGGTCTCGTCCAGCTGCTGTACCAGAGTAGTCACGTCGTCACCGTTCCATACCTTGGAAAACAGTACTTCCAGCTGCATCCAGAAATTTCCCGTCTCTAGCATCTTCGGCAATGACACACTGTCCGCATACTCATCGGCAAAGATCATAAGCGCACCGTTGTCTGCATTCTCTGCCGCCTGAAGACTTGCCGGCATTTTGCCGGAGCGTTCATACAGGCCGTCCGCATATCCTTCTGACAGATAAGCTGCGAAGCGATCCGCAAGCTCCTTATGCTCCGAATAGCCATTGATCACCGCCGCTCCCGTAACAGACAAAGATCTGCTCTGAAGCTCGGCGCTGACATCCGGCATACGGGCAATTCCGTAATTAAATGCAAGGCTGCCGTCCGCTTTTGCCTCTTCCAGCCGTTTGACCACATCCGTGGTTCCGATGGTGAACATGGTCTTGCCATCGATAAAGTCCTGGATCACAGAATCATAAGTCACCGTATCGGATTCAATAAAGAAGAACTGGTTCAGTGCCTTGTACACTTCCAGACACTGAATGGTCTCCGGATTATTGATATCAATATCATTTCTGTCATCCCCGGGATCACCGCCTACGATCATGTAGTTGCCTACGATCCAGTAGTTGTAGAAAATATTGTTCACGTCCCATTTCATGACACCTTCCACACCTTCCGGTGCATCAAAGGTATCTGCAATATTCAGCAGATCATCCACTGTGGAGGGAAGTGCTTCCGCGAAATACTGCTCTGCCAGCGCATTTACCGCTGCCTCATCCGCTGTCACCTGATCCGTGGTCTGGTCTTCCGGAAGAGAATCTTCCTCGATGATCTCTTCTCCTTCCCCTATGGGTTCATCATTCTCACTGCTTCCCGCCAGTTCCTTCTCCGCCTGCTGGGTTGCCCAGGTTCGAAGATAATCTTCATTATATACCAACGCACTGGTATCAAAATAAACCGGGTAACCGATCAGCTTCTGATCATAGGTTACCGCAGACAGAGCCGCCTGGGAAAAATGGTCTGTATTGCAGATTCCCACGTATCCGGCACTTTCGATCGCCAGTCCTGCCAGATAAGCCTTCTCCAGAGAGTCACTGCTTAACAGGTAGATATCCGGTATCTGAGCGGAATGCAGTGTCTCCTGATTGACCGCTTCCAGATATTCACTGTCAGAAGTCAGCACGGGATCACACGGACTCCTTGTTCTGTTCTCCGAAAGATACTGCTGCCGCGTTGATATAGCCGGACAGAGCTTCATCCGAATACCAGCAGTAGATTGTCTCCTTCGCCCGAAACAGCTGCAGTCCGCTTCCGCTCTCCTGTGTCTGACTCATCTCCTGCGTACTTCCGTAAACAGCTGCAGCAGCCATGGCTATCACAGCTGCTGTAGCGATAATTCTTTTTTTCAAAAACATAAATTCACCTAAACCTCTTATTCGATACAGGTGTCCAAAATAGCAATCATTTCGTCCACATTTTCCCGGGTAATCACGAGAGGAGGTACAAAGCGAATAATGTCCGCACCGGCATTGATCAGGATCAATCCCTTCTCCAATGCTCTGTTAATGATATCTCCTACCGGATGATCAAATACCAGACCCTGCATCAGGCCCACACCACGGCGTTCCTGAATACAGTCGTACTTTTCAGCCAGCTCATTCAGACGCTGTTCCAGATAGGGAGCCACCTCTCTCACATGTTCTATTATATGGTCCTCTTCGAATAAATCAAGCACTTTTTCCACTGCTGCGCAGGCTAAGGGGTTACCGCCGTAGGTGGTTCCGTGATCTCCCGCTGTCAGAGAATGCTGTGCTACTTTCTCCGTCATCATAAATGCACCTACCGGTACACCGCAGCCCAGTGCCTTGGCAGAAGTCATGATGTCCGGCTTCACGCCGAAACGCTGCCATGCATACATGTAACCGGTACGTCCCATGCCGCACTGGATCTCATCCAGAATCAGCAGGATATCCCGCTCATTGCACAGATCACGAACCTGTTTTAAGAATTCTTCATTAGCGGGACGCAGTCCGCCCTCGCCCTGCACAGTCTCCATAATGATAGCGCAGGTCTTGTCCGTCACCTGATCCAGCACACTCTGGAAATTATTCAGATCGGCGAATTTAATATGACCGATCATAGGCTGGAATGCCTCACGGTACTTAGGATTGCCCGTCACTGACAAAGCTCCCATGGTTCTGCCGTGGAAAGAGTGATTCATGGCAATGATCTCATGGTCGGTACAGCCATCCTTCAGATACGCATATTTTCTGGCAGCCTTAATGGCACCTTCCACTGCTTCCGCACCGGAATTGGTGAAAAAGACCCGATCCATGCCGGATACTTTTTTGATCTTACGAGCCGCCTCGATGGCAGGCACGTTGTAATAATAGTTGGAAGTGTGGATCACCTTGTCGATCTGTGCTTTCAGCGCATCGTTGTATGCTTTGTTCTGATATCCCAGTGCAAATACGGCTATACCCGCTACGAAATCCAGATATTTTTTCCCATCGGTGTCATACAGATGTACGCCTTCGCCCTTATCCAGAACGATCTGATACCGGTTATAGGTATGCAGCAGGTCTTTTTCCGCCTCTGCAATATATTCTTTCATGGTGTCACTCATTTTTCTATTCCTCCTCATCGGATACGATTGCGGTACCGATACCCTGATTGGTGAAGATCTCCAACAACAGGCAGTGTGCCAGACGTCCATCCAGAATATGCACACGGTTTACACCGTTACGGATCGCGGAAGTACAGTTGTTCAGCTTCGGCAGCATGCCACCGCCGATGTAACCGTCGTGGATCAGTCCCTCTGCCTCGGAAGCTGTCAATCTGGAAATAAATGTGGACTTGTCATTGATGTCCTTGTACAATCCCTCGATATCCGTCAGAAATGCCAGTTTCTCCGCATGTACTGCTTTTGCGATAGCGCAGGCCGCATCATCCGCATTGATATTGTAGGTGTGATAATCCTTGTCCAGTCCAATGGGAGCGATGATGGGCAGGTAATCCTTCTCCAGCATATCAAAGAGGATATCGGGATTTACGCCGGTGATCTCACCCACATACCCGATGTCCTGACCGTCGGAATATTTTTTCTCTACCTGAAGCAGGCCGCCGTCTTTACCGCTGACACCTACTGCTTTCACGCCCAGCTCTTCCACCATGGTCACAAGGCTCTTATTTACCTTGTTCAGTACCATTTCCGCGATTTCCATGGTCTCCTCGTCAGTGACACGCAGACCGTTGATGAACTTTGCTTCTTTGCCAACCTTGCCGACCCAGCGGCTGATCTCCTTACCACCGCCATGCACAATAATGGGCTTGAAGCCTACCAGTTTCAACAGCGTCACGTCCTTGATGACGTTTTTCTGCAGTTCTTCGTTGCTCATGGCACTGCCGCCGTATTTTACCACAATGATCTTGCGGTTGAATTTCTGTATGTAAGGAAGCGCCTCGATCAGCACTTCTGCTTTTTTCATTACCTGTTCCATATCTTTTTCCATTTTTATCCTCATTTCCGCAGATACCGTGATCCGCCTGTCATTTATCTTTCCGGTCGTTCTTTTTTAGGAACGATAGTCCGCATTGATCTTCACATAGTCATAGCTTAGATCACAGCCCCATGCAGTCGCTTCCGCATCCACCCATATGCATATCCACCAGGGCGGTGACTTCCGGATCGGAGAGGATCTTCGTAGCCTCTTCCTCGCTGTAATCACATGCCACACCATTACCGAAGATATGGATCTTACCGCTCTTACTCTCAAAATACAGATCTACATTTTCCGGATCGAATTTAGCTCCGGAATATCCCAGTGCACAGAGGATGCGTCCCCAGTTGGCATCATGTCCGAAGATAGCTGCCTTGGTCAGGAAGAACAGATCACGGATTTTGCCAGAGTTCTGGCATCTTCCTTGCTGACTGCGTTTATTACTTTGGTCTCGAACAGTGCTGTGGCGCCTTCGCCATCTCCTGCCATTTTCTTTGCCAGGAAGGTAGTGATCTCGTGCAATGCCTTGCAGAAGTTGTCGTAATCCTCGCCCTCTGCGGTAATCTCCTCGTTGCCAGCCATGCCGTTGGCCAGCACCAGCAGTGTATCATTGGTGGAAGTATCTCCATCCACGGAGATCATGTTGAAGGAATCCACTACGTCTGCGCTGACGCACTTCTGCAGCATCTCCTTGGAAATTTTCACATCTGTGGTTACAAAACCTAACATCGTACACATATTCGGATGGATCATGCCGGAGCCCTTGCACATACCGCCCAGAGTCACAGTCTTGCCACCAATCTGTGTCTCGATGGCGATCTCTTTGGAAATGGTATCGGTGGTCATAATGGCATGGGCTGCATCGGAGCCAGCCTCCAGAGTATCTGCCTTGGCTGCCACCAGTTTCTCGATGCCAGCGGTGATCTTATCTACGGGAATCTGCATACCGATGACACCGGTGGATGCTACCAGTACCGCATCCGTGGGCACGCCTAACAGTTCTCCGGCACATTTTGCTTCTGCCTCACAGCAGTCCAGCCCCTGTCTGCCGGTGCAGGCATTGGCGATTCCCGAATTGACTACCACTGCCTGTGCAAATGAGGAATGCTCCACGATCTGCTTATCCCACAGCACGGGAGCCGCCTTTACCACGTTGGAGGTAAACGTACCTGCCACGGTGCAGGGTGCCTTACTTACGATCAGTGCCATATCCTTACGATTCTGATATTTAATGGCAGCCTCCACACCTGCTGCCTCAAAGCCTTTTGCTGCGGTCACACCGCCCTGGATCTGTTTCATATTGGAATGCTCTCCTTTCGCTTCCGTTTTATTTATGATGTCGGGGTCAAAAGCCCCCGACTTTGATGCCTACGGATTGCTTCGTGCTACGCGCTTCCACAATCCTGGCATCTATTTATTAAACGCCGTAATGTTCTCTTCATTCAAAGTAAAATCATAATAGTTCAAGTCTTCCCGCTTTGTCCATCCAATGCATTTCCAGAAAGCGTTTCCGATGTCATTCTGGGTAAAAGCGATCAGGCTGACCTTGTTGATGTGCTCCGCTTTCAGGGCATTCATGCAGTGGACCACCATGGCTTTCCTATGCCAAGTCTTCTATAATCTTCTCTGACACATACATGGTACAGGCAGCCCCGTCGTCCATCATGACCGCATAGGATACCACCCACTACGGTTCCGTCCTCCCCGACAGCTACCACACTGGTGCCGGGATTCCGGTGGATAAAACGCTCCACACCTTCCCTGGAATCATCGATACTCCGGATACCGAAGCCGTGAATGGTCATCCAGAGGGCGTGCAGACCGTCATAATCTTCTATGGTCATTGGTTTGATCGTAAACTGTTTGCTCATTGATGTATGTTATCCTTCTAATCCTTGTCCTGTGTCTGCTTTAAGGGAAGCAGGGAACCAGCTCCAGGCCTTCGCTCTCGGGAAGCCCGAACAGCAGGTTCATGTTCTGTACTGCCTGACCGGCAGCGCCTTTTACGAGATTGTCCAGTGCACCCATCATAATGATACGGCCGGTACGCTCGTCAATGACAAAGTTGATGTCCACGTAGTTGCTGCCTTCCACCCACTTGGTCTCGGGGCAGCTGCCCTTATCCAGTACACGGACGAACTTCTCGTTTGCATAATATTTATCATAGACAGCTTTACCTCCTCATAGGTAGGAAGTGTGCCGTCCGGTTTTCTCTTCAGTGTTGCATACTCGGTTGCCAGAATCCCTCGGTTCATGGGTACGAGGTGCGGGGTAAAATTAATGGTCACCTGGCAGTTGCCCGCATAGCCTAACTGCTCCTCGATCTCGGGGGTATGTCTGTGGCTTGCCACGCCGTAGGCTTTCATGTTCTCGTTCACTTCGCAGAACAGGTTGGGCACCTTGGCGCCTCTTCCTGCACCGGAGGTACCGGACTTGGCATCCACGATCAGGGTGTTCACATCAATCATGCCTTCCTTGACCATGGGATAGGCCGTCAGGATCGAACAGGTGGTGTAGCAGCCGGGGTTGGCTACCAATCTGGTCTTCTCCGTGATCTTGTCACGATTGATCTCGCAGAGTCCGTATACTGCTTCCTCAATGAACTGCGGCGACTTATGCTCGATGCCGTACCATTTTTCATAGGTAGCTACATCCTTGATACGGTAATCAGCGGACAGATCCACGATCTTCACCTGAGAGAGAATCTCCTCTGTCAAAAGGCCCGCCAGAAATCCCTGAGGGGTTGCGGTAAAGATCACATCTACCTGCTTCGCCAGTTCTTCCAGATTGTCATCCTTGCAGATATCCTCCACCAGCTGGAACATGTTCTGGTATACCTGATAATACTTCTTATCTATATAGCTTCGGGAACCGTACCATACGATTTTGGCATCCTTGTGATTCAACAGGATACGTACCAGTTCTCCTCCGGCATAACCGGTTGCTCCGATGATTCCTACTCTGATCATTTTTCTACCTCTCTTGTTTATGTCATCGTTTTTTATTTCTGTCGCCGCCATACTTGTGTCAACGAATTGCTTCTGCCGCCGCCATACTTGTGTCAACGAATTGCTTCTGCCGCCGCCATACTTGTGTCAACGAATTGCTTCGCAGCAAGCTGCTCCCGCAATTCTGCTTTGGAACTGTTCAGAACCCCATTCGCAAAATCGCTGCTACGCAGCTGGATTTTTGCTCATGTGGTTACTTCGTCATATAAATATCATCACATATTCTTACGAATGCAAGCATTCGACGAATATGTACCGATATTTATCTGACTCTGAATAGTTCCATGATACCACTTTTTGTCTAAATGTCTACTACTTTTTTCATTTTTATGCATGTTTTTTGGATTGATACGTATATTTATGCACTTATTCATACTATTTTTATGGTTTTATGCAATATAGCGGAATAATATTCATTCTGTTTTCCGCGTACTTTTCTTTCCTATAAAAATCTGTTACAATAACTATGCTGTGCTTTCGTTTGCAGCATATCTATTTTGTGGCTCTTTATGGTCTGTTTTTCCCGGATCCAAAGAGCGGAAATGAGGAAATTATGGCTTTTGACGGCGTTACCATTGCCTGTGTAATATCTGAACTGAAAAAAGAACTCATCGGCGGCCGATTATATAAAATCGCCCAGCCGGAAAATGACGAACTGCTGTTGACCATCAAGCAGCCCACAGGGCAGAAACGATTGCTTCTGTCCGCCAGCGCTTCCCTGCCCCTGATCTATCTGACGGAGAGCAACAAACCCAGCCCCATGACGGCCCCCAACTTCTGTATGCTGCTGCGCAAACACTTACAGAACGGCCGTATCGTGAACATTTCCCAGCCGGGGCTGGAGCGTATTGTGCATATCGATATTGAGCATCTGGATGAAATGGGCGATCTGCGTCACAAGACACTGGTCATGGAGCTGATGGGCAAACACAGTAACCTGATCTTCTGTAATGACGACAATACCATCATCGACAGTATCAAGCATGTCTCCTCCGCTGTCAGCAGCGTCCGGGAAGTCCTGCCGGGACGTCCCTACTTCATTGCCCACACCCAGGACAAGCTGGATGCCCTGACCTGCGACGAGACTACTTTCCGGGAAACCCTTGCCGCCAAGCCTCAATCGGTCTTCAAGGCAATCTACGGAAGCTTCACCGGTATCTCCCCGGTACTGGCACAGGAACTGTGCCACGAGGCAGGCATCGACGGGGAACGCCCTACAGCGGCATTGACGGCAGAGAATCATCATGCCCTGTATGAAGTTTTCTCCAAAATGGTCACTTCTATCAAGGAAGAAACTTTCTCCCCCTGCATCGCTTACACCGGCACCCGCCCCGTGGAATATGCAGCGGTTCCCCTGACGATGTATAGCTCCGGAGCGGATCATCTGGAATCCTACACCTCCATGTCCGCCCTGTTGGAGCATTTTTATGCGGAGAAAAATACCCTGACCAGGATCCGTCAGAAATCTTCTGACCTGCGCCGTATCGTGCAGACCGCTCTGGAACGGGATATTAAAAAATACGATCTGCAGCTGGCCCAGATGAAGGATACGGAGAAGCGGGAAAAATACCGGATCTACGGAGAACTGTTGAATACTTACGGTTACAGTGCAAAGCCCGGTGACAGATCTCCCTCACCGCCGTAAATTATTATACAAATGAGCCGGTAACGATCCCCCTGGATCCCACCCTCTCCGCCACGGAAAATGCGAAAGAAATATTTTGACAAATACGGCAAATTAAAGCGTACTTATGAGGCGCTGTCCGAGCTGACCTGCCAGGTCAAGGAAGAGATCGACCACTTAGAGACCATCAGCACGGCCCTGGACATTGCCCTGAAAGAAGAAGACCTGGTGGAGATCAAGGAGGAACTGACCCAGAGCGGTTACATCCGCCGAAAAGGCGGCACGAAAAAAGCAAAGATCACCAGCAGGCCCTTCCACTATTTAAGCAGCGACGGCTTCCATATTTATGTGGGAAAAAATAATTTCCAGAACGATGAACTGACCTTCAAATTCGCCAACGGAAATGACTGGTGGTTCCATGCCAAAGGTATTCCCGGCTCCCATGTAGTGGTAAAGACCGAAGGGAAGGAACTGCCGGACCGTACTTTTGAAGAGGCGGGCAGGCTGGCTGCCTACTATTCTAAGGGCAGGGAACAGGAAAAGGTGGAGATCGACTATGTCCAGAAAAAACAGGTCAAAAAGCCTGCCGGTGCCAAGCCGGGATTCGTGGTCTATTATACGAACTACTCCCTGATGATCGACAGCGATATCTCCGGAATTGAAAAGATCAGCGACTGACTTTTGACGATTCCGGCGCATCTTATATGGTCGTTACCGTACTATGCATCAGATAGCATATTTTATGCATAAATATACTGTATATTTTTCATTCTATGCATTTATGTGCATATTTTAATTTGTTTTATTCATATTTTTGATTTATTTATGCAACTTTTCTGCTTGCTTTTGCGATTATAATGTTGTATAGTAATTGTCAGAGCGTAACACACGATCCTAACATCTGATGCATTACGGATTGCTTCGTGCTAGAGCATCGCGGTTTCAGGGTTTTTGCCCCTGGCATCATACACACTATAAAACGGAGGATTTTATCATGAAGGAAAAAGTAGTTTTGGCTTATTCCGGCGGTCTGGATACTACCGCTATCATTCCCTGGCTGAAGGAGAATTTTGACTACGAAGTTATCTGTGTCTGCATCCTCTTAGCTGCTCACAAGCAGCTCGAAGAGCTGATCCTCGACAGAGATACACTTGCATTCAAGAAGACAGTTTCAGACAAGTATGCAGATCTTGTATACGAAGGAAAATGGTTCTGCCCACTCCGTGAGGCATTGCAGGCATTTATCGAAAGCACACAGGATCGTATCACAGGTGAAGTGAAGTTCAAGCTTTACAAAGGTAACATCATCAAGGCTGGTACAACTTCTCCTTATACACTCTACTCTGAGTCACTTGCAAGCTTTACAACTGGCGATCTGTACGATCATCACGGAGAAGTTGGGCTTCCGCAAAGTCATCATGTGCGATGGCAAAAAATTTGCTCTGCACAGAGACTGTGTTGCTTATGCGAAACAGCTGCTGGCGGAATATCATGCGTAAAAAAGACTCCACTCTCTCGAATGAAGTCTTAGAAAATTTGAACTCGAAGTTCTCAGAAAATCACCCGTATCGTCGTTCCTTTTCCGGGTTCGCTTTCCAGCTGCAGTTCGGCGTGGCTCTTGGCGATGATATGTTTTACGATAGCAAGGCCCAGTCCCGTGCCGCCGGTGGATTTGGAGCGGCTCTTGTCCACACGGTAGAAGCGCTCGAAGATCCTCTCCTGATGCTCCTTGGAGATGCCGATGCCGGTGTCTTTTACCACGAGATTGGTATGGCCTTCTCTGGAGTAGGTCTGTACATCCACACTTCCTCCCGGATTGTTATACCGGATCGCGTTATCACACAGATTATATAAAAGTTCTTCCATCATCTGACGATTGGCCGTCACATAGCATTCCGTGCCGTTCAGCGCTATGGTCACATTGTGCTTCTCTGCACTCATTTTCAGCATTTCCACACAATTCTTCGCCATCTCATGAAGATCCAAAAGTTCCGTATCCGCTTCCCCTTCCGTGCCATCCAGCTCCGACAAGCGGATAATATCATTGATCAGTGTAAGCAGACGATTCGCGCTGTTATGAATCCCGTGAGCAAAACGCACCGTATCCTGTTCGGAAGCCATTCCGGTCTCAATCAGCTCCGCATATCCTGAGATGGATGTCAGCGGAGTCTTCAGTTCATGGGACACATTTGCACTGAATTCCTGACGCATTCTGGCATTTTTCATAATGTCCTCATGCTGTTTGCGGATCATGGTCATGAACGGTGTCAGTTCCTCATAGGTCTGCATCTCTGTACATTCCCCGATATTCTGTGCCAGTTTCTCAATGGGAGCCACCAGCTTCGTGGTCAGCACTCTGGCCGCCACCATGCACAGCACCAGCAGCACCACAAAGATCCCCACCATCATGGGCAGCGCCTGACTGAAAATGCTGTAAATGCTTCTGGCATCCTTGGACAGTCGCAGGATGCTGCCATCTTCCAGGCGGATGGCATAATAAAAGGTGGACTGGGACAAGGTCTCGGAATTCCGGACTGCTTCACCTTCGCCGTCCCGCATGGCTTCCTGGATCTCCGGACGGGAAGCGTGATTCCCCATGGCCACGGAATCCGCTTCATTATCATACAATACCCGTCCGTCACTGCCGATCAGCGTCAATCGCAGATCCGATTCCACCGGCACTCCGTTTTCCTTGATCTCTTCTACCGAAGAACAGCTTTTTAACAGGGAACCATAGCTTTTCAGATCCTCCAGCACCTGTCTGCGGAACAGATCATAATACACGACTGTGATCAGTACCATCGTCAGCAGAATCGTCACCGTGGCAATGAGGATCATCATTTTGTTAATCTTTTTCTTCATCTTCTGTTACGCTTTCTCACCGTTCATAATGTATCCCACATTACGCACGGTCTTGATCAGACTGCCCTCTTCCTTCAGTTTCTGCCGCAGCGTCTTGATATGCATGTCCAACGTCCGGGATTCTCCCTCAAAATCGATCCCCCAGACGCGGTCCAGGATCAGTTCTCTGGTGGTCACAATGCCCGCATTGGTCATCAGAAGCTTTAACAGCTCATATTCTTTGTAGGTCAACTCCACAGGCTCCTTGCCTACCGTGACAGAATGTTTCTCTCGGTCCAGCACAATGTTCCCCAGCTTCAGCACCTTATCTTTTTCCTGACTCTTCTGACTTCTCCTGAGCATTGCCTTTACCCGGGAAATCAGTTCCATGACACCGAAAGGCTTCGTAATATAATCATCCGCTCCCAGATCCAGACCTTTCACTTTATCGATCTCCGTGGTCTTGGCCGTCACCATGATCACCGGCACCAGTACTGTATCCTGTCTGGTACGTAGCTTTTTCACAATGCTCAGACCATCCTCGTCCGGCAGCATGATGTCTAATAAAATCAGATCCGGTGTGGTATCATTCAGCGCCTCATAGAAATCCATGGCGGAATCAAAACCTTTTACCTCATAGCCCACATTGGCCAGGGCAAAGGTCTCAATCTCCTGAATGTTTTTATCATCTTCTACTACATAGATCAATGCCATCTCACAGCACTCCTCTCTGACTGTGCTTTCTCTTCTTAACTATACCTCTGTAAATCCTCACTCCGCAAGCAGTTTTGCATTCTTTTCCGCAAGACGTTCCTGCTTTGTGGGCGGTAACTGGTATTTCTCACGGCATGCCAGCACTTTGCTCTGGAAGTCCTTGTTATCTTCCTGGCGCAGTTCATCCAGGTAAGCGTGGGTATCGAATTCATCTTCATTCACCTGTACCAGGCAGACCGCAATGTTGGAGCAGTGATCACTGACACGTTCAAAGTTCGTGATCACATCGGATAAAATGAATCCCAGTTCAATAGTGCATTTTCCCTTACGGAGTCTGCGCACATGACGCTGTTTCACATCCAGGCTCAGTCCATCGATGACTTCCTCCAACGGCTCCACCTGTCTTGCCAGATTCAGATCTCCGTTCTTAAAACTGGTCATGGTAAGATCCAGCACATCGTGTACCGCTCTCTCGAATACCTTCAGTTCCTCCTGCGCCTTCTCGGAGAATACCAGCTGCTTGTCATGCATCTCCTGTGCCGCTTCCTTGATGTTGCGGGCATGATCGGAAATTCTCTCAAAATCGCCGATGCAGTGCAGAATCGTATTTAAAGTCTCACTATCCTTATTGGAAAGCTGTTTGGAACTCAATTTCACCAGATAGGTTCCCAGTTCATCCTCGAAGCGGTCCACATCCGTCTCCATCTGTGCCACCTGCTCTGCTTTCGCCTCATCGAAATTATGCAGCAGCTCCATAGCCAGATCCATGGCTTCCCTGGACTTATCCGCCATCACAGAAGCCACCAGTCTGCTCTGCTCTACGGCATAGGCAGGCTTCTCCAGGAAACGTACATCCAGTAAGCTTAAAGTCTTGTCTGTCTCGGACATTTCCTTCACGTCCTCATGGGTCGGCAGCGTCAGGCAGGCTAGCTTCACCAGACCGTTGGAGAAGGGAAGCAATACCAGCGTAGCCGCGATATTGAAGCAGCTGTGAACTACTGCGATTCCAAAAGGTGTTGCCACTTCTCCCAGAAAAGCAAAGGGATGAATGGCATTGACCGTATAGAACACTCCAAGGAACAGGATCGTTCCGATAATATTAAAATACAAATGAATCAGAGCCGCACGTTTTGCATTGCGGGAAGCACCGATACCGGAGATCATGGCGGTAACACAGGTACCGATATTCTGTCCCATGATAATGGGAACTGCTGCGCCAAAGCTTACCGCTCCGGTCATGCACAGTGCCTGCAAAATACCTACGGATGCGGAAGAAGACTGGATCACCGCTGTGAGAATGAGTCCTGCCAGCACACCAAATACGGGATTTTGGAACTTGATCAGCAGATTGGTAAACTCCGGTACCTCTGCCAGAGGTGAAACTGCTGCGCTCATGGAATCCATGCCAAACATCAGAATTGCAAAGCCCACCAGGATGGTTGCCGCATTTTTTAATTTGTCTTTATGGGAAAACAGTAAAATACCCACACCCACGATTGCCAGAATCGGCGAAAAAGAACTGGGCTTGAGCATACGGATCCAGAAAGCATCGCTCTCAATGCCTGCAAGGCTTAAGATCCAGGAGGTCACCGTGGTACCGATATTGGCGCCCATGATAATACCCACTGCCTGTTTCAGGCTCATAATGCCGGAATTGACAAATCCGACTACCATTACAGTGGTAGCGGAGGAGGACTGGATCACGCCGGTGACCACCGCACCCATCAAGACTGCCTTGATCGGGTTGCTAGTCAGTTTCTCCAGAATGCGTTCTAATCGTCCGCCGGATGCCCTGGGACAATCCGTCACCCAACAGATTCATTCCATACAGGAATAATGCAAGTCCTCCTACCATCTTCAGTAAATCAAAAAAGCTCATACTCTAATCCTCTCATTTTACATAACATACTTTACATTTTTGGTTTCTATCTACACTTTATCTTGCTTATGTAAAATGCGTTACCAGTGAATGTAAAATTTATGTAAAATTGTAACGATGCAGAGCCATGAACCTTGCCGGATACTCGTCGAATGCTGGCATTCGTAAGAGTATATGGCAAAGGTTCTTTGGCGAGCACGCCTCAATGAGCAAAAGGAACGCTCCGCAGGAGCAGTTTTGCGAATTGGGGCTCTGCATCGTTGCTGGGATTATCAGATGCTGGCATCTGTAAGAGCATATAACAATAGTTCTTTGGCGAGCAAGCCTCAATGAGCAAAAGGAACGCTCCGCAGGAGCAGTTTTGCGAATTGGGGCTCTGCATCGTTGCTGGGATTATCAGATGCTAGCATTCGTAAGAGCATATGGCAATAGTTCTTTGGCGAGCAAGCCTCAATGAGCAAAAGGAACGCTCCGCAGGAGCAGTTTTGCGAATTGGGGCTCTGCATCATTACCGAGATTATCGAATCCTAATACAATCTCGCACCTTCCATATCTCCGGTCATGCGGAAGATGGCCCACTCTGCGATATTTACCGCATGGTCGCCCACTTTTTCCAAATACTTTGCCATCATCAGATAATCCACCACACGATCCGCATCCAGGCTCTGCTCTCTGATAGCCTGCATCATTCCCGTTTTGACTTCGTTGAAGAGATCATCTACCACATCATCATGTTCTACTACTTTTCTTGCATTTGCCTCATCACCTTCCACAAATGCCTCCACCGAATTGTGGATCATCTCCTTGGCTTCTTCCATCATCTCCAGCAACAGATGTTCCTGTTTTCCTTCGGGATTCATGTTGCCCATACGCAGGTACAGTTCCACAATATCTGCCACATGGTCTCCGATCCGTTCAATATCCGGTACCACTTTCAGCGCTGCGGATACCAGACGCATATCTCTGGCCACCGGCTGCTGTCTGGTCAGCAGGCTCAGACACATAGCTTCTATACTTCGCTGCATATCCACCATGGTATGATCTGTATTCAACAGCGTCTTCAGAATGTCTTCTTTGTTCTCACGAATTCCATACGCCATACGGTCATAACTGATCTCCGCATGCTCTCCCATCTCCGATACTTTGTTTTTCAAAGTCTCAAGATCCTGCTCAAATAATACTCTGGGTGACATCTCCCATTCCTCCTATCTTCTCATCCAAAATCATCCAAACCGTCCGGTGATGTAGTCTTCTGTCCGTTTGTCCTGAGGTCTTGCAAAGATCTCGGAGGTTGCATTTTTCTCTATGACTTCCCCTACCAGGAAAAATGCGGTGTCATCCGACACTCGGGCTGCCTGCTGCATATTGTGGGTTACGATGACCACGGTGTATTTTTTCTTCAGTGTCTCCATCAGTTCCTCGATCTTTAGCGTGGAGATCGGGTCCAGTGCGGAGGTGGGTTCATCCATCAAAAGTACCTCCGGAGATACTGCCAGTGCTCTGGCAATACACAGTCTCTGCTGCTGTCCACCGGACAGTCCCAACGCGGATTTGTGCAGGCGATCCTTTACCTCTTCAAAGATAGCGGCACCCTGCAGAGAACGCTCCACGATTTCATCCAGTTCCTTTTTATTCTTGATGCCATGCAGTCTTGGACCATAGGCGATATTGTCATAAATGGACATGGGAAAAGGATTTGGCTGTTGGAATACCATACCCACCTTTTTACGAAGCAATGTGGTATCCACCCGCTTATCGTAAATGTCCTCTCCATCCAGAATTACTTTTCCTTCGACTCTGCAGCCATCCACCAGGTCATTCATCCGGTTCAGGCAACGTAGAAAAGTAGATTTGCCGCAGCCGCTGGGACCGATAAATGCGGTAATGGCGTGATCTGCGATCTCCATATTTACATCTTTCAGTGCGTGGTTCTCTCCATAATGGAGATTTAAGTTTTCCACGGATATTTTACTGTTAGCCATATATTTTCTCCTTCTTGTGATTTCTCTTACTCTCGTCTCAATTTATTCGCCGCCAGCTTGGTCAGCAGGTTCAGGATCAATACGATAATGATCAGAACACAACCGATACCGAAAGCATTATCATACTGTCCCTTCTGCATCTGTAAATACAATTCGATGGTCAGAGTACCACCAGACTCCATGGCCTTGTGAGCCAGCTTTGCCAGATTGTCTCCGAAAACTCCGGTGAACTTCGGCAGCTTGTAGTCGCTTCCCGCAGTGAACAACAGAGTCCGCAGACTCTCCCACGATACGTCCCAGTGCCAGAATGATACCGGTGACGATACCTGGCATGGAAGACGGCAGAAGGATCGTCCGGATCATATGCCATTTCGTGGATCCCATTCCCAACGCACCGGTACGATAACTGTCCGGCACGGTGCGCAATGCTTCCTGCGTATTTCTTGTGATCAGGGGCAGTACCATCAATGTCAGGGTAAAGGAACCGGTGAGCAGTGAATAGCCGAAGCCCAAAGTCTCTCCGAAAAAGATCATACCGAACAGGCCGAAAATAATAGAAGGAATACCGGACAGTGTCTCCGTGGTGAACTCAATGATGGAGACCAGCTTGCCGGGTTTTGCATATTCATTCAGATAAATGGCACTTCCCACGCCGATGGGGGTCGCGATCAACAGAGTGATCACGATGATGTACAGGGTATTCAACAGGTTGCCCGCAATACCGGTGGTCTGCTTTCTGGCACTGGTCACCGTCGTTAAAAATGCCCAGTTAACGGTGCGAATGCCCTTTCACAAAGACATATAGGATAATTCCCAGCAAAAGTGCCACCGCCAGTGTGGCGGAGATGTAAATAGCTGCCAATAGCAGCATGTCAGTGGGGCGTTTTCTTTTTACATATAAGGTGTCCTTATTCATTGTCATCCGCCCCCTTTTTCAGTATTTTATTCAATACGATATTGATGATCATAATAAATACAAACAGCACCAGTCCGATGGTGAACAACACCTGTCTGTGCAGTCCGGAAGAATATCCCATCTCGCTGACAATAGCTGTGGTCAGGAATCGCACGGAGTTAAATGGCAACGGCACATTGACGCTGCTACCGGATACCAGTGTGATCGCCATAGCCTCGCCGATGGCACGTCCCACTCCCAGAACGATAGCCGTCACGATACCGGATTTTGCTGCCGGAAGGATGGAGCGGAAAATAGTCTGTACATGGGAGGCTCCCAGGGCCAGAGAGGAGGATTTGATTCCTGCAGGAACCGCCCGGATGGAAGTCTCGCTGATATTGATCACCGTGGGCAGGATCATGATCGCCAGTACGATCACGGCAGACAACAGGTTCGCACCGCCGGTGAACTGGTGTGTCGTGGATCCCTGGAAGATCAGTCTTTCTAATTTATACATGAGCGGATTCAGTAAGTAGATTCCTAACAGTCCGTAGATAACGGAAGGGATGCCAGCTAACAGCTCTACCGCAGGCTTTACAATGGCAGCTAAGGGTCTGGGTGCCACCTCTGCCAGGAATACTGCCGTCAGCACGCCGATGGGCACACCAAGCAGGATAGCCAGCGTCGTACCAACGATAGAAGTCAGGATAACCCACAGAATACCGAATTTCGGCTCTGCCGCCGTTGGCATCCATTCCGTGCCGAACAGGATCTCTCCCAGACCTACTTTCATAATAGCGGGGGTACCGCTGATGATCATATATAAGGTAATGGAAACTACCGCCAGTACGGCGAAGAAGGCACAAATCGTAAAGACTATTTGTGCCACAGTTTCAACGACCGCTCTATTTTTTCTGTTTCCCATTACGGAAGCGTGTGTTTGACTATTCATCGCTTTTTCTTTTTCTGTGTCGGGCTATTATTTTACTGTGATCAGACCAACTTCGGAAGCGACCTGCTGTCCTTCGTCACCCAGTACAAATCGAACCATGCCTGTACCAGATCGTTCTGCTCGGAGATCTCACCTTTGGTAGCCATTACGAAGGGTCTGCTCAGGAAATAGTTACCGGCCTTGATATTCTCTGCGGTAGCTTCTACGCCTTCCAGGGAAAGTGCCTTAACACTATCATCCAGTGCATCCAGGGAAGCGTATCCGATAGCTCCGGGAGTGGATGCTACTTTAGCGATCACAGCACCGGTGCTGTCCAGTTCGTTTGCATATTTGCAGGCATCCTTCAGGTCAACCAGCTCTTCAAAAGCACCTCTGGTACCGGAACCTGCCTCACGACCGATCACGATGATAGGCTCATCTGCACCGCCAACTTCTTTCCAGTTGGTAACTGTGCCATTGTAGATGTTCGTCAGCTGCTCTTTGGTCAGATCTGCTACTTCGTTAGCAGGGTCTACACATACTGCAATACCGTCGATTGCTACTACGTTCTCTGCAACACCTGCTGCCTTTTCCTCATCCTTTAAGCTTCTGGAAGAGTTACCGATATCTGCGGTTCCGTTGGTAACAGCTTCGATGCCTGCGCCGGATCCTACGAACTCAGCAGTTACGGTTACATCAGGATATTCTTCCATGAAAGCTTCGCTCAATGCATTGGCTAACTTCTCCATAGAAGTACTTCCTACCATGGAAATGCTGCCGGACAGACCTGCGGTGGTTTCAGTAGAAGCTACTTCACTGCTTGCTGCTACAGTGCTTTCTGCTGCGCTGCTCTCTGCTACGGAAAGCTGCGCTGTGGCTGCATCACCGTTACCGCATGCAACCAATGTAGTTACTGCTAATATTCCTGCTCCGATCAGAGCTAATAATTTGCTGTGTCTTACTCTCATAATAATGTCCTCCATGTTGTTTGTTTTTCTTTCTCTTGATTACGCAATCATACTAACATGGAAGGAAATTCACATAATATCACAGTCCGGTAATTTATTTGTAAGATTTAGGTAAAAAGAATTAGGTAAAATCAGATGCTCTCCAGAATGCCGTCAGCAATAGCCCGGGCAATCTCATCAAACCGGCTGTCAAAGAGTTCATTGTCCGCGTCCGTATTGATAAATCCCACTTCTACCAGTACCGCCGGCATATTTGTGCTGTTCAGCACCACCAGATTCGGTCTTTCGTTCACTCCCAGATTCACGAATCCCACCTGCTCCAGTCCGGCATTGATGTTGTACGCCATCCTGGCTGCCGCTCCATAGCGGTTGTAGACCAGACTCTCCACTCCGCTGTACTGGTTCGGATAAGGACTGGAATTGCGATGGATCGAGACAAAATAATCTCCTCCCACCTCATTTCCCTCCTGCGCCTTCTGATAAGGAGACTCGTAGATATCTGTGGTCCTGGTGTAATACACATCCACTCCGTTTTCTTCTAAGATGCTTCCCACCGCCAGTGTCAGCGCCAGCGCATCCTCACTTTCTTTTCTTCCCTTATACGTGGCCCCGGGGTTTGCACCACCGTGCCCCGCATCCAATACGATCAATGGCATAAAAAAACTCCCGCATATCCTTTTGTTTCATGATATGCGGGAGTTTCCCCATTTAGATATTTTTTGCTTATTTTAAAAGTGCTGCCGTCACTTCCTGAGGGATTACAAATTCCGGTGCTCCCATAGAACCGGGCGCCACTTCGTATTCGTCAAAGGCAATGACCAGTTCGTCTTTTTCATTAAAATAGAAGTTCGTCTGCTCCGTGATCCCCTGAAAATTGAATTCCGGCATATCGTCATTATCCAGGAAATAGATCACGCCTTCGTCCGCCGCCATCTGTTCCTTCATCTGGGTCTTAATGTTCTCGCTGATCGCGGAAATATAGTCGCTCCCTTCTGCAAACAGATCTTCCAGTGTCACCACATTTCCCGTCTGTTTAGCAATCGTATAAAATTGATTATGTTCATAGCCGCTGGCCTCCGTCTCCAACACGCTTAATTTTACGGTGTAATACCTCTCATTGTCCGTAACGACCTCCTGGGACACATGCAGACCATGGTATCCTTCCTCGGATAAGGTATCCTCGAACTGACGGATCAGTTCCTCTACCGTAGCCTCCATATCCTGATTGACCGCTTCCACACCGTCTTCCGACAGCTTTGCTACCGCAGCCTCCTGTCCGACACCTTCCACACTTCCGGCTGCTGTGCCCTTAGGAGTGGCTGCCACTTCTCCAACGGAAGCACCTTCTCCCGCATCTTCTCCATAAGAGATCTGTGCAAGTTCTACTTCGGCATCATGGTTATCATCGCTGTAATTGTACTGCCGCACCGTCACCAGTCTAAAAAAGCCTCCCAGCACCGGAATATTTTCCATGGCATGGGCGATCTGTATATTGGTATTTGGCAGTGCGATCATCACGACTGCTGCAGCCGCCACTGCTGTCCATGCAGAACGCCTTCTGGCGTGCTCTGCTCTTTTTTTCTCCATCCGGGCTCTGTCGATACCTGCCTGCAGCCGTTCCCGTCCCGCTTCGGGTATTGTCATATTCTCATACTCCTCTTTTAATTGTCTAATTGTTCCTGTTCATTCATATCTATTCTCCATCTGTCCGGTCTATTCGGACCGTTCATGTTATCTCTTCTTATATCTTCCTATATCTCTTTGCCTGTATCTGTCTTATGTCCTGCATATATATGATGTCGGGGTCAAAATCTCCCGACTTTGCTGCCTACGGATTGCTCAGCCCGTGCTGCCCTCGAGGTTCAGCCGCAGCTTTTTCATCACCCGGTACAGTCTGCTCTTTACCGTGCTCAGATTTTCATCCAGGATCTTCGCGATTTCCTCCAGCTGCCTGTCCTCAAAAAATCGTAAAACAACGATGGCACGATCCTTGGGATCCAGATTTTCTATGGCCCGTTTTAAATCAATATTCTCATAGGTATCTTCACTTGCCGCCTGGATCTCGTCCACATCTGTGCTCTCCTTCCGGCTCCGCAGGAAGCTGCAGGCCTCGTTGACTACGATCCGGTATACCCAGGTCTCCACATATTGTGGTTCCTTCAGGCTGTCACTTTTCAGGATTGCTTTATAGGCAACAATCAGTATAATACAGATACCTATAATAATGATTATCGTATTATTCCATGCATATTTTGAAGTGCTGTCATCTGTCTTAGGTGCAGGAATGGTTTCATCAGATTTGTTGTCTGCCTGACCGTTATCACTCATAATCTTGGCATCAACAACAATCGTGTAATCTGATGCATGGGTAAATACAAGTTCCACATTTCCATCCGGATCAATCTGTCCGGCGCTGATAAATTCCAGTTCTTCGGTCTGTTCATTGTAGTAGAACAGGTTCGCATACAGTCCTGCATTCTTTGATTCCATGTTGACGGTCAGTGTGGCTGCAAATCCAAACTCTCCGTCATAAGCAAGAGTCAGATTCAAGGAAGAATGTTCCCCGGTCACGTTATTGATCACATCCACAGGAATGGATTTTCCGGCGTCGGCTCCGACTGTCACATCAAAATCAATATCTCCAGCTGCATCAGTAATATCCTTTCCATAAATCTTCCAGGAAAGGCCATTTCCCATATCCAGAACAAGTGTTGTATCTTTGCCCTTGATACTGTCAATTACATCTTTCGGTACTACAGTCGTTCAATATACAAATCAGGAGCCGTCCCTCTCTCATTGCCTCCTCCTGCTCGAAACCCTTCATTCAAATAACCGTTCGCTACAATAAAGGAATGCTGTCCGTTCTGCGTCTGGATTGTTATTTCCTGCCCTGGCTGAATAAGGCCTTCTACTGTTTTGGACAGCAGCACAACCTTTCCTTGTTCAAAGGCAGACGTGTCAATAGGCAAGTTTAAGGTTTTATTGATTTCTTCCAAATATGCACTGTCAATTCCAAAAACCCCGCTAAAAAGTTTTGCTGATAATTTTCTAATTTTGCCGGACACCAGATTGTAGTTTTGGAACACAAAGCCGATATTGCGGCGGCGGAAGATGGTAAGCTGCTCATCGTTCATCTTCGCCAGCTCCTTATCCCGCACCATCACGCTGCCGGAGGTGGGTGTGTCCAGACCGCCCATCATGTGAAGCAGGGTGGACTTACCGGAACCGGAAGTGCCGACCACCGCCACAAATTCGCCTTCCTCCACGACCTTGATATAGCCCCCTTGCCTTGTTACAATCTCACGAGCCAAATACAAACCTATTCCCACACCCTGTTGATCGTGTACTTCTTCCTCACGATAGAAGCGCCGGAAGATGGCAGCCTGATTGCTTTCTGAAATGCCCCTGCCGGTGTCGGTCACTTTGACCTCTACGTACATTTCCCACTGAACCACTGATACAGAAATCTTTCCACCTGACGGAGTGTATTTTACTGCATTGTCCAGCACTTCTTCAAATGTTCGCATGGTTTGACCTCCTGAATTAAGTTATCTCTATTTTAGAATATTCTTGGTCATCTATGCAAGGATGCCGATTTTGTACAGCACAGAAAACGATAAAGCCATACCGAAGAATCCTACTAGGATCTCACGGTATGGCTTTTATTACAGATTGCGATTCAATCGCACCGATTCCGATGATGGGA
>VOFE01001645.1_pt1 | contig 47079 bp, 81 predicted proteins | sample 5384071 | NCBI WGS metagenome assembly VOFE01 (sample SAMN12384724, study PRJNA508395) | human gut metagenome | isolation source: healthy gut D | host: Homo sapiens
TTTGGGAATCCGTATCGGAAAGGGCGGACTTGGTGAAATAACCAGCCTCGTTCCAGCGCTTCATCATCTCCAGGAATTCAGGGGTTTTTTCATATTCATACCAGGTGAAGAACTGCGGGTTTTCCTCGGCGGGATCCACCCACAGGAAGGTGTTGCCCTTGGGGCCAAAGAAGCCCTGCTCCATCATCCATACATGTCATCCACTTCAGAACCTGCCTGATAAACGTCCCAAGGCTCGTATTCGGGAGCGTACTGTTTGATATAGCTGAGATAGGTCTCAAATCAGCCAGATTATCCATCTTTCCGTCCCAATCCGTGTCCTTCCAGGAGATCGGTGCGGTAGATGGGTCCAAAAGCGGAATAGGTGGCAAGCAGGGTGGGAATGCAGTAATAGTGATCTCCCACGGTAGCCTGGGTCAGCGCAGACTCGGACTGACGCTCGAAGATTCTTCGGCGCATACTTCGGCCACATCTCATCCAAAGATTTAAACGCGCCCTTCTGTGCCAAAGAGGAGTAATTCAGCCATGTGGCCGTATATGCCATGTCGAATTTCTCGCCGGAGGAGAACAGCAGCGGATACTTGTTGGGATATTCAGCCCAGCCGATCCAGTTGACCTTCAGCGTGCAATTGAGCTTTTCCTTGAACAGCTCATTAAAATTGGCAGGTTGTCCATATCATCCTGTTTTGCAGGCGGTCGCTGACCACATACAAATAGTGCCGACCGCCCGTAATGAAGATGGTGACTCCATAAGCGCGGAGCACCTTCTCCGGCGATTTAAAGATAACCCCATAGGCCTCGGTGGTAAATTCTGGGGCAGGATACTGTACCCATTAAAACGGATCGCCTGCTCCGAACTGGAAAGGAGCCGAAATCAGCATGACAAACGGCAGCACGCACAACGCAGCCAATAGGGTGATAAATACATAGGAAATGATGTTAAAGACGATACGCGATGAAGTCAATTTAATTTTATTAGATCTCTCGACTGTTGCAGTCGCCATAAATAACCCTCCGTTTCTAAATTTTGCGTAGTGTCTGTCCGGTCAGAACAAGGCGTAATCCGCTTCGACCTTTTTGACGATCTGGTTTACGACCATGATAATGATGAAACAGAGGACAGATTGATAAATGTGGCGGCTGCCGTCATACCTGAAGTTGGAATTGGTCAGCAGGGAACGGAAAACATAGGTGTCGATCACGTCCGTTGCATCGTAAAGCTGACCGTTGTTGCCAACGATTTGATAGAACATCTCGAAGTCGCCCCGCAGAATACGTCCAACCTGAAGCAGCAGCATCGTGATGATGGGCCGGATGGACGGAAACGTGATATACCAGATTTTCTGGAACACATTGGCGCCGTCGATATCCGCAGCCTCATAGCACTCGGCATCAATGCTGGTGATGGCCGCTATGTAAATGATGGAGTTGTATCCCACCCATTTCCAGGCGTTGAAGATAGATGATCCAGGGCCAAACCCCGGGCATGGAATAGACATTGACCTTCTCTCCCGCCAAAAGCGGTGATGATGTTGGTCAGTACGCCGGTCTCATAGTTAAAGATGTGAACACAAAGGTGCCGACGATAACCCAGGAAATGAAGTAAGGCAGGAAGATAACCGACTGGGTAATCTTTTTGAAAATCCTGCCGGTGAGCTCTGAAATGATCACGGCCACAACAATTGCCAAACCTTGGGATGTGATCAGGTTCAGAAGATTGTACAAAATCGTGTTGCGGTGATCAGCCAGCCGGCGCCGGATTGGAACAGGTACCGGAAGTTTTCCAATCCATTCCACTCTGCTGCCGAACACACCCAGGTCAAACCTGTAGTTCTTGAAGGCTAGAACCAGGCCCGACATTGGCAGGTAAGACATCACCAGTACCAACAGTACTGGGCGCTACCATAAAGAACAAAGCCTTGTTCTTTTTTTGAACTCATACACGAAACCGTGCTTTTTCATGTGCTTTCCCCTTGTGTCATTTGAACAAAAAACAAATAATACCCAGAAGATTTCTGTTTATTTGGTTTATAATATTAAACTATACTCCCCTCGTAATTGAAACGGGACAAAACTATGATTTCAAGGATTTTATTATGATTTTGTTTAGAATGGCTCCTTTTTAAAAGTGAATTATTTCAATTTTGATACATTTTGTCCTGGAACCTCTCCTTTTATCGATAGAAAAGGAGCACAGAAGAATTCTCCCTGTGCCCCCAGGACACTGTTATTATTTTCTCTTTCAGCGAATCCAGGTACTCGTCCAACTGGCGCTGTACTTCCTCCCGTATCCTTTCTTCGATACCGGCAACCTCCATCTTTTCTTCATATTCCTGCAGGCCGGATTCCGCGTCGGTGTAAGCCAGCTCCAGAGGCCACCAGTACTGTTGATGCACGTTCTGGCAGGCAGCAAATTCCTGTTTCAATAGCGGCGGTGTCCATGACAAAGCCGGTATTTTTGTGATCCCTCCCCCTTCATCTCCCAATATGACTGTCAAAGAAGCCTGATGTCAGGCAGATCCGCCGGGGGATCCATAGTCATCCATATCAAATTCCGGGGTGCGGGCGGACCAGCAGGCGGAATACACAAATCGTCCGGCGCCAGGTTCTCGATCTGGCCGTCAATGATCTTATAGTTTACACCTTCCACACCGTAATAGAAAGCGTTAAACACCTCTTGGTCGCTGGTGATCAGATCGTACAGCATCAGGGCCCTTTCCGGGTTTTGCTGGTAGAGGCAATCGCCATGGCGTCCTGCGTAAAGGGCAGGTTCGATTCACGTCGGAAACCAGGTTGGCATACTTGACGCCCCATTCCGGATGACGGATGTATTCGTCTGGATAAGCATCCAGGTTTGTGATGCGGGAGGCCGCCTTTACCGCCTCGGAATTTCTGCGAATCCGTATCGGACAGAGCAGATTTGGAAAAGAAGCCCTTTTCATTCCAGCGGCTCATCATTGTGAGGAATTCCGGCGTATCCCCATACTCATAATAGGTGAACACCTGCGGTTTTTCCTCGCTGGGGTCCAGCCACAAAAATCCTCCCGGTAAGACCGTACAGGCCTTTGCTCTTCATATAAACCTCATCCATATCGGAGCCGGACTGATAGACATTATAGGGTTCCATCTCGGGAGCAGCCTCTTTGGCATACTCCAAAAACTCCTCATAATCAGCAATCGTTTCCATCTTTCCGTCCCAGTCCGTCCCTTCCAGAATATCAGTGCGGTAGGTAGGGCCGGATGCAGAATAGGTTCCCCAGCAGGGTGGGCATGCAGTAGCTGTGGCCATTGACCTTGGACTGACGCAGCGCCATTTCTGGGATTGGCGTTCATAGTTCTTCGGCGCGTATTTGGGCCAAAGCTCATCGAGCTCCTTTGAAGGCTCCTTTTCTGGCCAACGGGTAAAAATTCAGCCAAGTGGCGGTGTAAGCCATGTCAAACACCCGCCGGAAGAAAACAGCAGAGGATACTTGTTCTTGTACTCCGCCCAACCGATCCAGTTTACCTTGAGGGTACAGTTGAGCTTTTCCTCAAACACTTTGTTGTAGTTTCCTCCACCTGGTCCTGAACCACGGGGCCGGTCGCTGACCACATACATGGAGAGCTCCACTTTTTTTAGAGATGTCCTCCCCGCTGCCTCGGAAGACGCGGCGCCAGAAGAGGGCGTGTCCTCTGAGGACGCTTTCTTCCCTGTTCCGCAGGCCGTGCATGCGCATACCAGAAGTGCGGCCACAAGCAACAGTGCCGTGAGCCTGATGGTTCTTTCATTACAATTCCTCCCAATTTCTGGCCTTTATCTTTCGGCCGTCCCCGAGGGAAGACCGCAAAGCCCCAAAAAGAGTGCCGGACATTCTGACCGGCGGAACCAGGCGACCGTCCGGCTCTTTTTACATGCCCTCATTTTACTTATCACACGTTAATAATGTAAGACCAGAAAAGTACGATTTACAGGAAAAACTTATGCACATTACACATAGAAAACCCAGGGAACTATTTCTCTGCACAGCAGTATCGTTTGTCAGCCGCGCTTGCTATTGTAGCAAAAAGCCTTCCGGCAGCCTTTGAATGCTGCCGGAAGGCAAAACCTCTAGCGTAAAAAAACTCCCAAAAGCCAAAAATCCCCACCAGGCTTTTCAGAACCGGTTCTACGCCTCCCACGACCATGTACAGGCGATCACTGGACGTGCCGCTCCATCTCCTCCGGCGTCATGGCAGGAATACGGATGGTGACCGCCGTGCCGTGCCCCACCACGCTGCGGTAGGTCAGCCCGTAGGCGTCCCCATAGGAGAGTTTCAAACGGGAATCAATATTTTTCACCCTGTAACCGTGAGAGTCGGAGGAATCGGCGCAAAGCAAAGCTTTCAGCTGATCTTCCGTCATCCCCATACCGTCGTCCTCCACAGTAAACACCACGTCCCCTTCCTCCCGCAGGGGCCGAGATCGACACATTGCATTCCTGGATATAGGGAATCTCCGCAATACCGTGCATGATGGAATTTTCCACCAGAGGCTGAAGGATAATATTGATGCACCCAAGAGGCAGCAATTCCTCCGGCACATCCGTTTTCAGGCTGATGGCTCCGTCAAAATGGTGATTTTGAATCTTGACATAGGCTTCTACATGTCTCAGCTCCTGCTCAATCGTCACCACCTGCTGACCGCGGTTTAGGCTGATACGGTAAAACCTGGCCAGGCTTTTGGCAATTTCAGCAATTTCAGGTGCGCCATGATCCATCGCCTCCCAATTGATCAAATCCAGCGTGTTGTAGAGAAAGTGCGGCTTGATCTGAGCCTGCAGCGCCTTCAACTGGGCGGACTTCACCGCCTTGCCGGATTTATACTGCTGCTGCATCAGCTCCTTTGAGCTCTTCCGTCATATGGGAAAAGCTCCGAAACAGCTGGCCGATCTCATCGTTACTGGGCTTTTCCATCCCCACATTCAGATCTCCGCCCCTCACCGTATGCATCATGTCTGTCAGCAGTTTCAGCCTGTGGGTATAATACCGGGCAATAAGAACAGACACCGTACACACCACCGCTACGGCGAACAGGGAAAGCACCAGGATAACGGATCCGATCTGAGTCATCTGACGGTTAATTTCCTTTTCCGGAACCAGAGCAATCAGCGTCCAATCCGCCAGCTTCAGCCGCTGCTGATTCATCAGATAGCTTTCTCCAGCCAACGTCTGAGCAGTCCACTTTCTAACCTTTCTGTCGTATTGGGGCAAAGTTCCATTTTTCGAAAGCATCTTCAGCAGTCCGCCGCCTCCGCCGGAAGCGCTGATCACCGCGCCGGCATCATTGACCAAATAGACCGCTCCCGTAGTGGTAATATCCGATTTTTCCAGCACGCTCCTCAACTGAGAGGTGAGAATGCTCACCTGCTCTACGCCGATAGGCGTAGCAGTACCGTCCGTGTTCCGGATCGTGCGCAGCAGGGATACCAGATTCACCGTATAGATCTGTCCCGGTATCTTCACCTCTTCCGGCTCGGTAAAATACACCATTTCCGTTTGGCTTTTGCGAAGGAACTCTTCATAATCCACCCTGCCCTCCAACTGGAAACCCCGGCAAAATGCCGCTGATTGCTGGAATAGAAGATATCATCCGGAATAAAGACCCTGGAACGGTAAATGGTTTCTACCATTTCCACCGAAGTAAATACCTTGTCTAACTGCAGAAACTCCCGGTACTGAACGCCGAAATTCCGGTGTCCATTGAACGCAGGAGAGCTCATGGCCTGCTGCAGGTCATTATTATAATAGATCAGGTCCGAAACATAGATCATGGTTTCCAGATAATTTTCCAAAAACGACTGGGCCTGGTCGCAGGATTTCTCCGCCGTATGAAGAAGCTGCTCCCGATAATTTCGTGTGATGAAGTAATTGAGCAGTATCATAAGCAGCAGCAAAATCAACACTACGGTACAGGAAAAAAGTCACAGCGAGCTTTTGTGCGCATGGAATGGCGTGAAAACCAATCTTTAAACAGGCGTACAGGATTTTTCTACAATAGATTTTTCTCCCTGTATTCAGAGGGTGTTACCCCAGTTTGCTTTTTAAAATCTTGGCGAAATAATTGGCATCCTCATACCCGACCTGGCCGGATATATGGTACAGCTTGAAACGGGGATTCCGCAGCAATTCCTTGGCGCGCTCAATCCGCACGGAGGTCAGGTACTCCCAGATGGTCTTTCCGGTTTCTTTTGAACAGACCGGAAAGATAGGTGGGTGTCAAATAGACGTTCTCCGCCAGCTGTTTGACGGATAGATCTTTATCCCCATATTCCTGCTGAATCAGACGGATTACCCGCAGTACTACGGAACTATTGCTGTCGTCCCGGCTGTTCAACGCAAATATTTCGTGAACCTGGGCACGCAGGAACGCGTTCAGATCATCAATCGTATCCAGTCCCTCCAAATGCTGCGCATCGGTTTCCTGCCTTTTGCCATGTCGGACCGGTCGTAAGGAAACAGACGGAGGGATTCCTCCTCCAGTTCCCGCTCCAAACTGAAATAAAGCCCCTGTACAAGGCGGAAGCAACCGCCTCTCCCTCCCGCAATGAGGCGGCCAAACGGTCCAGCACCTGCGAAGCCGCTTCCTCGCTTCCCATGCTCAGCGCCTGCCGGAATTCCGCCAGGTAATCCGCACCCAGATCCAAGGGCCGGTCCTTCCTCCCCGCTCCGCCGACTTTCCATACCCCAGATAAAAACCGTCTTTTCGGCCTCATGGGCGCTTTGATAGGAATGGGAAAGGCCATGTGGATTCCGCACCGGTTCACCCAGGGCGAAGAACAGCCGCACACCGTCCACCAGTCCTGTCGCTGCCCGGGAAATCGCTTTCAGGGGAGACAGCTGCCGTTGCCCACAGCCTCCTCCGTGCCGCACAGCAGCAAGATCAGCCGCCGGTTATCCCAGAACTCCCCATAAACGGAGCAGTCCCTCTCTGTAAACGCCCGTATCCCAGCCGTTTCCCACAGTGCGCTTCGAAACCTCGACAGATTGGTGACTGCCGGCGAGAGCCGCAGAATACAGATACGCATCAACGGGTAACCTTCCCGGAAAAGCCCGCTCTCCTCCAGGTTCTGTTCTGAGGATTCTCCAGGTTCCCTGCCGCGGAGGAGAGAAAAACGCCTCTCTTCGAAGATATGCTTCACTTTTGGAAAGCCGTTCCCCCTCGTTGCGATGGCGCCGGGTCTCCAGAATAGACGCCATCGCCTTTTGCACCGCCCTCTTCAATTCCTCCGTATCCACCGGTTTCTCCACGTAATTTACCGCCCCAATTCAATGGCGGCTTTCAAATATTCCTTGTCGGAATATCCGCTGATAAAGATAATACGGCATTCCGGATATTTTTCATGCAGGATCGTACACATTTCAACCCCATTCATACCGCGCATACGGATGTCGGAAAGCACCAGATCCGGCTGAAAATCCTCACACATAGCCAGCGCCTCCTGGCCGCTCTCTGCGGTCTGAATCATATCCACTCGAGGCCCTTCCAGTCCATATAGCGCAACAAACCATTCCGGGTAGCGGATTCGTCATCCACAATCAATAAACGTATCACAATACATCCTCCCTCTACCTAACAGTCCCTACTTTTCTGTGCTGCTTTACAGCACAGAAAGCTGAAGGAGAACGTTCTCCTTCAGCCCATCGGCGGCGTTGCCGCCAATGGAAATTCATAGCAGAATTGTTCCTGTTTTCCAAAATCGTGTATGGTAGTCTGCAGAAAAAACTTTATAATTTGTAATAGGCGTGTCCGATTATTTTGGCTATTCCTGCCAATCGACATCCTCTCGATATCTTTGCCGGAATTTTCCGGGAGACATCCCCTTCAGCCGCCGGAAAACCCGATGAAAATAGGAATATGTACCAAAGCCTGAGTTTTCTGCAATCTCTTCAAGGTGGAACCCGTATATTTCATCTGTTCTATGGCAAAGTTCAGGCGTACCTCCATCAGGTAATCCACAATGCTGCGGCCTGTGATCTCTTTGAACAGATGGATGGCTCGGGATTCGCTGAGGGATACATGCTCAGCCACGTCGGCCACCCGCAGCTTTTCCACCGCATGATCCTCAATAAAGCGGCGCATGCGGAACACGATGAAATCCGATTCGCCCTTCTGCCCCTGGTTAAGAAGCCGCTTGACGGAAGGCAAAAGGTCCGCAGCAGGGATTCCAGGTATTCTTCATCCCCTGCCTCCGGCACCCGTCTCGTCTCCCGGATCAGCAGCCGCCACAATTCCAAAAGAGATTCGTTGGGCGGCACCCGGGTAAGTTTTTCTTTCACCAATTTCCCGGGTACCAGTCGGTCACCCATTCCCCGCGGCAGATGAGGTAATAATCTCCGCTGACATCAGCAGGGTCATCTGAAAGTTTGTCTTTTCTCAGTTTCAGTTTATCCCCGGGAGCCAGCGTCAGCAGGTCTCCCTTGCACAGTGTAAACTGTTCCCCGTCGTTGAGCCGAGCTCCGCATTCTCCGTGAGACTGCAGCCGGATCAAGTAGTGCCGGTGCCGCCGATTTCTTCTGGAAAATCGCACTGCCGGTGGACGGAATATCCGCACATGACGATGGAATCAATGGTATTTTTCCCCCTTGCACCGACCTAACGTAAACTGCTTTTTACCTATTTACTAGCAAGGATACCACAAAGAGGAAAAACGACAAGAGCGATCGTTCCGGAAAGTCCGGATTAAAATAACCGATCAAACAATGATAAAGGGAGGAACATGAACCATGAACAAAATGAAAGCAGCCATGATCGGCTTTCTGCCGAAAGAACAGGACCCTACGAGGTGCTGGAATCCTACGCCGTTGGGCTACAGCGCTTTTGAGGGCGCCGACGTCCTGCTGCGGGAGGAGACCCTGCCGAAAACCTGAAGCGCGTCAATTCTTTCGGTATGCAGCCTCTGGCCGTTGGCTACAACATCTGGGATCCGCCCGCTGTGGCCGACGTGATCGACCGCGCCAAGAAAACCGGCGTTAAGCGTGCCGCCTGCTATGCCGGCTGTGCGGGAGCCTACCGTTTCGGCATGCGGAACGACCCGCCCTCCTACGACGAGCTTATGAAGGAGTGCGAACAGTTCGACAAGGCTGCAGAGGAACTGGGAAAAGGGCATCGTTCTCTCTTTCCACAATCATGACGCTGAATTTTTTGCAGAAGCTCAACGGCGTTCCGGTGATCTACCTGATGGCCGCCAACACCCAGTACCTGAAGTTTGAAGTGGATTGCGGCTGGGTCACCTACGCCGACTATGATCCCATCAACTTTATGAAGGGTCTGGGAGACCGCATGACCGCTGTACATATTAAGGATTTTGTGGCGGACCTCCGGTAGAGCGTCACGAGCCTGACGGCAGAGTGACCAGCATGCCTCGTTTCACCACCCCCGGCACAGGCGCTCTCGACCTGAAGGGCTGCCTCGAGGCCGCTCAGGCTGCAGGCATGGATTACGCCATTGTAGAGCAGGACTTCCAGTTCAATCTGACCGAGGCGGAAACCCTGCGGGCCGCCTACCTCAACATGAAAGAAACCGGCTTTGTCGAATAATCTCAAAGGGTTTTAAAGCTTTCCATATTGGATTAAAGGAGTGTTTCCTATGAAAATCAGAAAGGGCGTACAGGTGTATACCGTACGTGATTTTATCAAAACGCCGGAGGGATATGAAAGCTCTCTGAAAAAGATCAGCGAAATCGGCTATGACAGCGTGCAGACTTTTGGATACCACATGAGCGAGGCGGAGCACAAGGCCTTTTGAAAGATCTGGGCCTCAAGCAGGAATCCGTCGGCGGCAATTACGAAGAGATGGTGAAAGATCCTGAAGCTGTCAAAAAAGCCATTGAGCTGGCCCATTTTTACGAGACAGACCTGATCTCCGTAGGCACGCTTCCCATCCCGCTGCGGGAAAGCCGCGAGGGCTATCTTCAGTATGCGGAGGGCATCAATAAAATCGGCGCTGAAATGAAAAAGAAGGCGTAAAGCTCATCTATCATCCTCATGCCCTGGAATTTTTCTCCCTGGGCGGCGGTGAAAAATGGCTTTGACGTGCTTTTCGATGCCACAGACCCCGAAGTATTCTGGTACTGCCTGATACCCACTGGCTGCAGTCCGGCGGCAAGAACCCTCCGGATTACATTCGCAAGGCCAAGGGCAGGATGTCCGTCGTCCATTTCAAGGATTACAAATTGTCGGCGGAGCCGATCCCATCGAGCAGGTCTGCAAGGACTTTGCCGAAGTCGGCGAGGGCAATCTGAACTGGCCCGCCATTATCGAAGCCTGCCGCGAAGTGGGCGTAGAGGCAGTCATTGTAGAGCAGGATGTCTGCCCCCGTGATCCTTTCGACTGCCTGAAGACCAGCTTCGACAACATGGTGAAGTTCGGCCTGTAAGCACGCTGTACCCACCGGCTGTCTCACGTGCAGCCGAGGTTTTCAGAGGAGGACCCACAGAAAGGGTCCTCTTCCTCTATCCGAACCGCTTTATCTTGAACGCAACATCAATAAAGGAGGCCAATTTCCCATGCCACAGATGAAAAAGTGAAACTGCCATCATCGGCTGCGGCACTATCTGCAACCGCATCTATGCGCCCAACCTGATGGAAAAATTCCATATTATCGACCTGGTCGCCTGCGCGGACCGCATTCCGGAGCGCGCTCAGGCTTTAGCTGAAAAATACAGCCTTAAGGTGATGACCAACGAGGAGATTTATCAGGATCCTGAAATAGAAATTGTAGTGAACCTGACCTGTCCCGAATCCCACTATGAGGTTTCAAAAGCTGCTATTCTCGCAGGGAAAAATGTTTACTGTGAGAAAATGATGGCAGTCACTCTGGAAGAGGGAAAAGAGCTTTATGCTCTCGCCAAGGAAAAAGGGGTACAGTATACCATTGCTCCGGATACTTTCCTGGGCGGCAGCTGGCAAACGGCCAGAAAGGCGTTGGACGACGGTTTGATCGGAACACCGGTAGCCATGGTCTGCTGCTATTCCTCCAACTACCAGTTTGACGGTGAAATGAGCGATATCGATCCCGATCATTTCATGTTTGTACTCCATCCGGGCGGCGGCATTCCCTATGACTTTGGCGGGTACTACCTGCACAACATCATCAATCTGCTGGGATCAGTCAAGCGTGTGGGCGGTTTCTGTAAGACTATGTATCCGGACCGCATTTATCGCAACCCCAGGCATCCCAATTATAAAGAACCGGTACATGTGGAGACCCCCACCTCCATCGCGGGCGCTGGAATTTGAAAACGGCGTTCACGGCACCTTGATGATCACCTCGATTCCGTTCCGCGTTTTGTATTCCAGATTATGGGCACCCAGGGAATCCTGGTACTCAACGACCCTAACTTCTTCGGCGGATCCGTGAAGGTGATCCGGTCTGGAGCGGCCCCCCATCGAGCCCTTCCAGGAGGCCCCCCTTCCGGAATGAGCGCCTTCTTCCCCACAGAATGCACCCTGCCCATCACCCATCCCTTCCGGGAGGATTCCCGCGGTGTGGGGATAGCGGACATGGCCTATGCCCTGCGCAACGGCCGCAGGCCCAGGGCCCATATGGACCTGGGATTCCATGCGTTTGAAGTGATGCACGGAATCTGGCGCAGCGGCGATACTGGAAAGATCTACGAGCTCACCTCTCATTGCGAGAGGCCGAAGCCCCTGCGTTCTCTGGGCCTTTCCGGCACGGCGGAGGAGCTTTTTACGCTGGACGATTGATCCCTTTAACAAGGAACGGCGGCGGAACGAAACCGCCGCCGTTTTCCATTTTTATAAAAGGGAGAGACGGTGCCAGTTTCCTCAGGGAAGCCGGCACCGTCTCTCTTTCCATCTAATCAACTATCTGCCACGGCAGCAGTCATGGCAAAGTACTTTTCATTGGGGATATACTCTGGGATACTATTTCCGGAGCCCAGCGCATAGCCGCCCTTCTCCTGGGCCAGCTCCAGCATCTTTCTGCAGCGTTCCGTACGACGCCGCACTCTGAGCGGATCAGGAAATCCACGTCGATGCCTCCCAGAATGGCAATTCTGCCGCCCCATCTCCGGTAGGCCTCCTCTACGGGGATAATATTATCTTCATAGGAATGCTTTCCGTCGAACTTCATATCACAGATGATATCCTCCATGATCTCCTCAGGATTGCCGCAGGAATGGAGCACAGCCGGTTTTCCGTTCTTGTGGGCGCTCTCTAAATCTTCTTGTGCCAGGGGAACACATATTTTCTAAGATCTTCCGGAGAAAGCATGGTTTGGGTATTGAAGCCCCAATCGTCGTTTGACATGATGATCCCCACCGAATCATACTGTGCGCCCTGTTCATAATAAGCGGCCAAAATGGAACCCACCTTTTCAAAGACAGCCGCTACCAACTCCGGTTCATCAAAAATTAAATAGCAGAGATTATCATACCCCACAAGGTCGATTACATTTTTCCAGAACGCCGCCGGGACCTGACAGCATGATCTTCATATTCCCCGGCAGAAAAGGGGCTGCCTCCTTCAGGACAGAAAAATCAAAAGAGGCAGGATCCGGCCACTGAAACCGCTCAAAAGATTCCCCAATCGGCAATGCAAACGCGGCCATTGAGGGAGACCGTGTTTTCTTTCCTGGATTTTAGGATTAAACGAAAGCGTGCATCCCTGGGCGTTAACGTAGTCATAGCCGCAGGCTGCATACGCTTTCGCAAGATAACGGACCGTGTTCAGCGGCGTACGTTCTGCGGGCGGCTCTCCCGCCGCCTCCCGGTAAACCACATCGTTCATAAAAACTCAAATAGTGTAGGACGGCTGGGCTTTTCACAGCGCAGCACCTTCAGGATGTTTTCGAAATCCGGCTCGCGATGGACTGTATTCATACGGGCTGACCGCCTTTCCCTTTCGAAGGAAACCCGGTCTGAATCGCCGGATCCCCTCCCGCTGTATTTCATATTTTCTAAAGTATAACGTTTGGGAAGGCAATCTAAAGCGCAAATTTTACCGGATCCTGTTCAAATTTTGTCCTTTGCCAGCTCGCTGAGCGCAGAGGAGAGTATCCCGCAATCCGGCGGAAAGCGCGGCAGAAGGAAGAAGGAGAGTCGTATTGCAGAAGCGCGGCTGCTTCCGTCACCGTTTTTCCCTCCAAGAGCATGTCCTTGGCCGCCCAAATCCCTTTCCCTGTCCGTATAGGTCTTGAAAGAAAGCCCCATCAGGCGTTTAAAGTATTTGGAGAAATATGCCGGAGAATACCCTGCAAAGGCTGCCGTGCCCGCCAGAGTCAGGGTATCTCCCAAATGAGAGCGGATATACCCCACAATGCGAAGAGCCTCCTCCGCCCGGACGTCCCGTCCGGTAGACAGCGTTTTTCCATCCTGCTCCAGAAATCCCAGGACCTGACGAATCAGGCCCTGACAATCATCTGATATCCTGGATTTTGCAGGGTGACTTCCCGGTTGATTACTGTAAAATCCTTGCCTGCTCCCTGATCTCCCGGCTGAGGGGTCAACAGCCTGCCGGGAAGCTTCTCCGGCAGAGAGAACTGAACCACTCCGATGAAGCAGGCATCGGCAGCGGACCGTGGTATGCAGGTCACCCGAGCGATCAGCAGAACTTCTCCGGATTCCATGAAAACTGTTTTCATTCACCGTCTGCATACTTCTGCCGTCGAACAGGTAGAGCAGCTCATAGAATTCATGCCAGTGGGAGGGCGCCATTTGTCCCCGGCCTTCTTTATAATTGATAAAAGCGGTAAAGCCGTTCTCTTCCAGACTGTGAGACAAGTCCTCCCGATAGGGCAGCATCAGAGTCCCTCCTCGTACCTGCTTCCAGCCGCCAGCTCCAGCTCTTTTCCGCACAACCGCTTGAGGGTGACGGACACGGTTCCTCTGTTTTCCACGACTACCCTGTTCCGCTCCGCCGCCACCCGCAGGGGCGTACCGCGGAACACCAGCGGAATTCCAGTCTGCTCCAGCCTTCAGGCAGACGGAAATCTGCAGCTTCCGCCGACCAGTCTCACACCGCCGAACCCCAGCACCACACTTTGCCAGATTCCGCCCATGGCCGCACTGTGGATTCCCATATCGGAAGAGAGCATCTTCTGCCCCAGATCGGTCAGGCAGGCGCCCTGGTAAACCAGTAAGCCTGCTCCGAAAGACCAAGGTCGCAGGCCAAGACACAGTGCGTGGATTTGCTCAAAGAGGAATCGTGCAGGGTGTGCGCCTCATAGAACATATAGTTTTTTTCTTTGAGCTCAGCGGGGAACAAGTCGTCCAGAAGATAGAACAGCACCAGTAAATCAGCCTGTTTCAGCACCATGATGCCGTTGATCTGTTCCGCATTGTAATCGTTATAAATTGTCCCTACGGTTTCCCTGTCCTTATAGGGAGTCAGATCGATTTCCCGCAGTCAAAATACCCCGTCGAATTGCGGAATCAACCCCGGTCATCCGGCTGAGGAAGATAGATCAGATCCAGCTTTTCAGAAATTTCCCGTTCTGTCTCCTCCAGCGGCAGCCTGGCGCACAGTCCAGTATAGAGCGCCGGTTCCTGCTCCCGCAGCTCCCGGATCAGCTTCAGTGCCAATTCCATATTATAATGAGCCATATAATTGGTATAGGCGTTGTTATTGACATGCTCCTTATATTCATCCGGGCCAATAACGTCGTTGATTTCAAATTGTTTCTTTTTCCGATTCCACTCAGGCGGCTTGCCCAAAACGACCTGTCTGGGTGATGATCTCCACGCCGCAGCGCTCCATAAACTCCCGGTCCCCCGTCATGAGCCAGTACTGCCACACCGTATAGGCAATATCAGCCGACACATGCTGTTCCAACTCTCCGGTCAGGATAGGAATGGGCTTGCCCGTCACCACATCTGCGCCTCCCAGCTTGGGAGTCACCTCGCCATCGTCCGCCCAAGCGGATTCCCAGGGGTACATGGCGCCCAGAAAGCCATATTCCTTTGCCTTTGCATAGGCCCTGCCCAGGGTATGGTACCGGTATTCCAGCAGAGTTTTGGCAGCGCCGGGGTCTGTAAACATAAAGTAGGGCAGGATAAAAATCTCCGTATCCCAGAAGGAGTGGCCCTTATAGCCTTCCCCGCTCATTCCTTTTGCACCAATTCCAACCCTGCTGTCGTCCGTCTTAGCCATAATAGCCAAATGGTACAGTGCGAAACGCAGGGCCAACTGGTCAAAAACCGTTTTCACAGGTGATTTTGACATCCCTTGGTTCCCAATAAATTCTCCAGGCCTCCCTGCTCTTTCGAAGAGTCTGTCATACCCTTCCTGTCTGGCAGTACGGAGAACTGAGAGGCCGTTCTCGGCAGCACATTTCGCCGCCTCCTCAGAAGAAAGCTTTTCGTAGGCCAGATCTCTGCTGGTATGGACACAGAGCTTCTCCACCACCAGTGTCTCACCTGCCGGGACCACAATCTCCATCTGATTTTCAATTGTCCGCCTGGTGATCACAGGAAGGGCAGGCACTGTCTGAGCCTTGCCGTTCAGGAAAACCCTGTGAGTGGTATGCACTGCCGCCGTCACACCGGACTGGTTTGTCCTCGACACCATCTCCAGGTATTCGCCCTCATAGACCCGTTTGCTGCCTTCCAGAAAATGCTGGGCGCCCGAATTGGTGACACGTCCGTCAATCCCGCTGTGAATTCCGATTTTTACTTCCTGAGACAGCGGGGTGATTTCCAGCTTTCCCCCAATCAGATGTTCGTTTTCCTTGGATACAAACCGGGAAAAATCCAGTTTCACCCGGTTTCCCTCCGGGGAAGCCCACACCACATGCCGGCTCAATTCCCCGGTCTGCAGATCCAACTCCCTGCGGTATTCCTGCAGCGTTCCCGCATCCATACGGAACCGCTTCCCGTCCAGGAGAATATCCACATTGGTGATATCAGGCAGGTTCGGCAGCTCCGTGACCTCAGTTTCGTCGGCCCGGTTGAAGGTACCCGTCACCAGCAGGTCCCTGGTTTCTCCCACATATCGTTCTTCCAGGGCGGACCTCACATTGAGGTACCCGTTTCCCAGGCAGAAAAATCGATTCGCATTTTCCAAGGTACCGGGGATCGAATACGGCTTCCTGACCACCCAGTTTTCTTTTGCTTCCCGTTCCGGCATTATATTGTAAGTGATTCATATCCTTTTTCTCCTCTATTTTCCATGAAAAAGCCCCTCGGCAGGAGCGGCGGTTTCCGCGCCGTACGGCTTGGAACTCAGACGCATTCCCACCGGGAGGCCACAATGCAGTTTCAGTATGTTAAAATATATTCAGCCTTTTACACCGGATGCAGCACACTGGCCTGCACCTGTTCCTGGGCGCAGGCATAGAGGATAATGCCCGGAAGAACCACCACGGTCAGGGCCGCAAAAAGCTTTGTGTAGTCGTAGGAAAATGCCTCATTGAAGAACTGCAGGGCAATGGGCAGCGTTCTGTTCTTATCGCTGGACGTCAACAGGGACGCATAGAAATATTCGTTCCAGTTCCCCAGGAACATCAGGATCCCCGCGGTAGAAAAGCCCGCTCTTGGTCAGCGGAAGGTTGATGCTCCAGAAACGCCGGAAGAACCCCGCGCCTTCCAGTTCAGCGGCCTCATCCAAAGATTTCGGCACCGACATAAACGCCGCCTTGAGGATAAACATGCTCATGGCCATGCCTCCGGACAGATACACCAGCGTGAGGCCCCAGATGTTGTCATAGAGGTTCAGGTTCATGATCAGCGCAAAGATGGGCTGCGCCTTGGATTGTCCCGGTACCAGCAGCGTCATGGCAAACAGGACGTAAAACAGGTTTTTGCCGGGAAATTAAACTTGGCAATCACATAAGCCCCCATAGCGTAGAACAGAAGGGACACAACAGTGGATACCACCGAAACGATCAGGGAGTTGAGCGCATAGCCCAGGAAGTTATATTTGGTAAACAGATAGGCATAGGCGTCAAAGCTGATGGAGGTCGGCAGCGTAAACGGACTGCTCAGAATCTGGGCATTGGTTTTAAAGGAGGAGATAATCACCCACAGAATCGGAAATACCGACACGACGACGGTAAACACCAGGACAAGGTACATGAAGAACCTCGTCACAAATTTTTTCAGACCAGCCATGTATTTTCCCTCCTTCTCAATAGACCGGTTCATTCATTTTCATCACCTTATTGATGATGACCATGATGATGACGCCGATCAGGAACATGACTACGCCGGCCGCATTGGCATAACCGTTATTCATATCCATAATGGCTTTTACCAGGATCAGAGGCGTGTTCATGGTATCGTCTCCAGGGCCGCCTGCCGTGGTAAGCTGAATGGCTTCATACATAGCTACGCGGGAGGTGACCGTACAGATAATACTGGTGCCGATGGCGTTGCGGCACAGCGGCAGGTGAATCCGTGTGGTAATCTGCCACTGATTTGCGCCGTCGATGCGCGCAGCCTCGTTGAGCTCTTCAGGAATGGCCATCAAATCCCCCAAAACCACCAGGGTGACAATGACGGCATAGAACAGCCAGGTAAAGGTGATGGCCCAGAAAGCATAGGGCGAAGTGTAGAACCACTGCACGTTAAAATCCGGGCTGATCATGCGGATCAGGTTATTGAGCACGCCCATCTCATTATTAAAGATGAATTTGTAGATCAAGGCCCATGCCGCCGCGGAAATGACGTTTGGGATCATAAACACCGCACGGGTGAATTTCCAGCCTCTGGGTTTATGGTACAGGATAAGGGCCACCAATACGCCGAATCCCACGTGCAGGAAAATTCCAATCAGCGACCAGGCGATCAAGTTGCGCACAGAGATAACGAATGCCGGGTTTGAAAAGAGCCTGGTATAGTTGTCGAGGCCGTTGAATACAGGGCGTTGAATCCGTCCCACTTGGTAAAGGATGTAAAAAGAACATGGTAAGTATTGGGACAAAATAGAACATCAGAAACATGACAACCGATGGCAGCAGGAACAGATAAATCCACTTGTAGTCCCGCCGCTCCAGCTTTGATGCCCGGACTCTTTTCCCCTTGTCGGGCATTTTAATTTTGCTCATGGACATTCCCTACTTTTCCGGCCCTTCTCAATGGGACGAAAAAAAACTTATGTCTCCCTCTCCGACGTTAAACACGGCGGGTGGAGCTCTCCTGCAGTTCGAAGAAAAAAAAGGGCGGCGGCCATCCTTGCGATGTGTCCGCCGCCCCGTCTCTGTTTTCAGACTCTGCCGAAGCGGACAGTCCTTTTTCTTTTTATGCCAGAGCGTCGGCGGCCTTGGCAGAAAGCTGTTCACAGAACTGTTCGGGTGTCAGGGTACCGTCGATCAGCTGGGGCAGCATCTTTCCAACTTCTGTCTCACCGACGGAGGTAGGCATGATATCCAGGATGGAAGGCGTAAATTGTGTCTTGTCGTTGATGGCTGCAGACAGATCGGCCAGAACCTGGGTCTCTCCCTGTTTGGCAGGAAGTTTTTCACTGTATTCCATGTTCGGGCAGGAACCGCCCTCGGCCAGCATGTGGCTTCCAGCTCTTCCTGGCTGTTCACAAAATCAAGCCATGCCTTGGCAAGCTCAATCTCCTCGTCGGTCGCATAGGCGGAAACCCACCACTCGCCCCAGCCTCTGGTGTTGGCCAGGCCGATATTTCCGGGCAGAAGATCAGCATGCACATTGGCGCCGTCAAAATTGTTGCTCCACTTGTCGCTGGAATCCGGGGCGAAATCTGCGGACATCAGGACCGTTCAAAATCACTACAGAGCCCTCGCTCATGAAGTTGTTGGCAGCGTCGGCATAGGCTGCGCCCACAGAGTTTCAGAGGCATTCTCCTGCAGGATCTTCTGCAGCTTGGTCACCGCGTTGACAATGGCGGGCTGGTTGAAATCGGAGGTCTTGTCGTCCACATTGTTCTTCAAAATCTCAATACCGCCCTCTTCGTTGGCCACCAGGTCGGAGAGGAAAAGCATGGAACACCATGCGTTGTCGGCGGTCTGGAACGCAATTTGCTGTCGCCCAGGGAAGCGATAAATTCATCTACCGTCATGTCGTGAACGGCCTTCTCCGGCTTGTACAGATCAGAATTGTAGAACAGGCCCATGGGGCGGGTTACCGCTGCGGGGCAGTGACGAGCTTGCCGTCGCGGGTGCTGTATTCTACAGAATCCTGAATAAAGAACTTCTTTGTGGGGTGTTATTGTACCAGTCGGTCAAATCATAGGCAAAAGCCGTTGGGAATGGCAACCTTTTTGAACCACTCGTTGCCCACGCCCGTGTGCATCAGCACCGGCATCTTTTTCTGCTGGGCCAGCTGCTTGATCTTTTCTGAATAGGAAGCCTGAGGCACCTCTTCGATATTGATCTTATACTTGCCCTCGTACATTTTGTTGAAGCGCTCTACCTGAGGCAGGAAGAACACGGCGCCTACGTTTTCGCCGGCCTTGAAGGTGGGCAGATTGATCTCTACCAGCTTGCCGCTGTCTCCGCCTTCGGAAGTTTTCGACTCCTCAGTCTTGCTCTCGGTTTGCTTTCCGTTTTGCTTTCAGTCTTGCTGCTCTCCTTACTGCCAGAGCTTGTGTTGTTTCCGGCGCAGGCCGCCATACTGAATACCAAAGCGGCAGCCATCACCAGTGCCAACAGTTTTTTTCATGATGTTTTCCTCCTAACATATTTTTTATCTGTTCTCCGGAAGGAATTTCTCCCCATCCGGAGCCGGTCACAACGTTACAGGAACGGGTCGGTTCCCACCGTCCACACGGCGTCGTTGGCAAGTTCCATTTTGCCTGACTCTGCCGAACGGGAACCCGCATCCAGGATGGAAATCGCGGAGAGGTTGGTTTTCAGTTCCAAAAGCTGGAACAATTCTTCACCTGTATCCAAATGGTGAAGCACCTCTCTGCCCAAATTGTCCCGGCCATCCGGCAGCGGCATAGGTTCGATCACCCGATCCGGCGCTTCGGCATGCCGCGTACAATATATCTCAATAGCGCCGCTTTGATTCACCACCATTGTTCCTCTGTGCCGTAGAGAATCGGTCCGTTGGGAATCCCTGTGTTTACCGTAGTCCAGGAGCCTTCCAAAATGGCCACTCCCCGGGGAAAACGAACGGTTATCTCTGCATAATCTTCCGCAGAGGCATAGGGGAATCAAAATTCGCCTTCAGCCCATAGGCAGATACCGGTTCAGAATTCAGAAACCAGGGCGCCATACATGCTCCATAGCAGCAGTAATCCAACAACGCGCCGCCGCCCACGTCGGCCTGGTGCCACCATTCCCCTGCCCTTTTCCAGCTCCGTAATCTGCTGGCCGTAGGAAAGGGGACCCAAGGAATCGAGTTGCGGAAAGTAAATTTGAAAAGCCTGCCGATCTCCCCTGCGTCGCACAGCTCCTTCGCCTGCCGGACGGCAGAACTCCAGGCCACCGGCCATTGGTAAAACCTTCGCTCCGCTTTCTCTGGCGGCGCGGGCAATCCGCATAGCCCCCTGCATCGTAGCCGCCAGAGGTTTTTCCACCACAACGTGGATCCCCCGGCGCAAAATTGTTTCCATCACCACAGGATGATAGGCGTTCTCGCAGCAGACCAGGGCAATGTCGATCTCATTCTCCTCAGCAGCTGTCTGTAATCCTCATATTTCCGGAATCCATACTGTTCAACCGCCCGATCCAGTTCGCATCTCCTGGTGTCAGGGCTCGACACTGAGGGATGGGATTCTCGGGCACATCCGCTGCGGCCACAAATTTCACTCTTTCCCCACAGGAGGCGGGAACGCTTCCAAATTTGCCCTCATATGGGAATGAGCGAAGCCTATGGCGGCGATTCGATAGGTTTTCATAAAAAGGCATCTTCGTTTCGGCTCAATGTCAAAAAGCAGTCTTCAGCTCGTTTGTCTCTCCATCCCGTGCGCTTTCCTCCACACGGCACATGATTTCTATCACATGTCTGGCCTGCTCCGGCGGCAGTCCCACAGGTTCCTCCTGTTCGATTGCCCGCACCAGGTCTCCGATACAGGACGCCTGGAAAAATTCCTCTGCAGGCCGTGTTTGAGGTTCCGGCTTCATCCAACCCCGAATTTTTTCTCCGGGTCGTCCAGATACACCTTCAAAGGAGCCCCTCCGCCCGGGAATACGATCGACCCCAGCTCGCCGTAAATTTCCAATTCCGGAGCGGCGTTTCCCTTGACGCAGAATCCCGTCACAATATCGCCCAGCACTCCGTTGCCAAAATCCAGGGAAATCAGATAATTGTCAAATAGCTTCCCGGCTTGAATCTCCTTGCCGTCAAAAGCGCCCGACCGCACCGTACGCACCGGCTGCGCAGTGGCCGCCCGGCTGAACACTGTTTTGGCGGGGCCTGCTATTCCGGTCACCATGTGCAGGGCATGCACCCCCAGATCATACAGAGCGCCAGCTCCAGGCTCATAAAACCAGGAGGGATCGTTAGCCCTATACTGGAAATATTCCGGACCGCCGTGAGCCACCATGGACCGGATGAACAGAAGCCTGCCGATCGCCCCGTCGGCAAGCAGCTGTCTGGCCTGCCTGATATCCGGACGGAGCATATGGATGGGGAAGCAGAAAACTTCACCCCGTTCCTGCGGGCAGTCTCAATCAGATCTGCGGCCTGCTCCTCATTGAGCGCTACCGGCTTTTTGAGAGTACAGGTGCTTTCCTGCTTCCAGCGCCTTTTTGTTCAGCTCATAATGGGCCGGAATCGAGGCCAGATCCATCATGATATCAAATTCACACTGCGCCAACAGTTCATCAATATTGGGATATCCCGGGGAATCCCGAACTTTTCCATGAACAGCCGCACCCGCTCCGGCTTCAGGTCACAGCAGGCCACCACCTCGACCCGTTGGTTCCGATCAAGATTCGGCAAATAGGTATACTCTGCAATATCACCGCAGCCGACAATCGCAATTTTCCATGTTTTCATTCTTTTAACCATCCTCCTTTCTCAGGCCGGCACACATCCTTCCGTTTTCCTGAACGGTACCGGCAAACATACGCAAACCTTTATTTATCAAACCTTCCGCCCAGACGCGTTTTTCTTGGAGCGCCGGCAAACCGTCCTTTCAGCCTCCCCCTCATTCTTCTGCCCTGTACTCTGCCTTTCTTTCAGCACATGAGGCAGATAAAGGCACCTGGCCTCCTCCGGCCTTTCCAATATCCGGGACAGAAGCCGCATCCCTTCATATCCCTTTTGTTCGATTTGCTGATCCACGGTTGTGAGCTTGGGTTCCGTATAGGTGGTCAGCAAAATGCCGTCAAAGCCCACGACGGAGAAATCCTCCGGCACCCGATATCCGCACTCCTTCACGGCCCGCAGTACGCCGACAGCCATCATATCGCTCATACAGAGAAAAGCCGTCGCCCCGTTTTTTGCTTCTTTTGAGGTAAAGCTTGGTTTTCCGGTATGCTTCGTCCTCCCGGAAATCACAGTAAACCACGTTTTCCTTCCGAAATTCAAAATTGTTGGCTAAATAAGCCTCATAAGCTCCGGCCATACGCTCCATGGTGACAGCGGCAGTTTTTCTTCCGGTTATCAGCAACAGTTCACGGTGTCCCAGATCAAACAAGTATTGGGTAAGTTCCTGAAATGCAAGCACATTGTCAATTGTGACACAGCCGACATTTCTGCCCCGCACCAAAGTATCCACCGTTACACATGGAATTTCCGCGTCGTGCAGCTGATGAAAATAGTCGTCCGTTATTTTCAGGCCGAACATGAGCGTGCCGGAAAGATTCCGCTCTGCACAAAATTGCTCATAAGTTTTTTTTCTTCTGAAATTCGGAATCAATACTGTACATGACAACGTCAAGATCAAGATCCCTCGCACAGCGGTAGGCGCCGTGCATCAGCCAGAACTCAAATTCATCATTACGGGCCTGCGCCGTATTCTGCAGAAACCCGGAAATGACCAATCCGATATTCTGCTTTTTTGGAAGATAGATTCCTGGCGCTGATATTGGGACTGTATCCCAAGGCCTCAGCCGCTTCCAGGATCCGCTGTTTTGTGACCGGATTGATATCGGAATATCCATTAAACGCCCGTGACACCGTGCTGACGGATACACCGGCAAGCCTTCCGACATCTTTGATGCTGACGGCCACATCCCACCCCCTCTTGTTTTGCCAGTTTCCCACAAATCAAACGCGTTACAAAAACGTTTTCGTCGTTTTAATGACTATACTGTATCACAAGAATTTAAAAAGTAAATAGATTTTTCGATTACGCGCAATATTTTTTTACTTTGTCTCCACCTCCGCAGGTTTTTTAAACATGATATGGAAAATTCCGCGCCTTTTCTGCTTCCATCTCAACTTTTTCCGGGGAACTGAAATGGCGGAAACCCTCTGTCTTTTCGTCCTTGATTTGTTTTTTCTTTTTCTTTTTGACAATCTTTTAATTATCTTGAAACCACTGTCCGTTTAGGGTAAAATAGAGGCTGTACAGCTCGGCATGCTCAGGCTATTTTTTCTGAATCGAGCAATCTGAGAAAGGCTGGTCTGAAACTATGGAGTTCCCAAAGCACCCTTTCAGGGACCCATGGCGGCGCGCCGGTTCCGCATCACAAGAACACGTGGAACACTCCCTCCGTCATCATGCCCCCGCCTGGGAGGATCACTCTGCCGATGCAGCAGCACATCGGCGCGCCCTGTATTCCTACCGTCAAAAAGGGCGACCACGTCTATGTGGGCAAGTCGTGGGCGACAGCGACGCCTACGTCTGCGCACCTGTTCATTCCTCCATCTCGGCACTGTAGCCGAAATTACCTCCGTAATGCTCACCGGCGGCCAGATGACCCAGGCCGTGGTGATTGACTCTGACGGCAAGATGGAAACAGACCCCAATATCTATCCCCGGCAGCCATTCATTCAAGGAAGAGCTGGCGAAAGCCGCCCGTTCCGCAGGACTGGTTGGTTTGGGCGGCGCCGGTTTTCCCGCTCACGTAAAGCTGAACGTGCCCGAGGGGGAAAAATATCGACACCCTTATCGTCAATGTGGCTGAATGCGAACCCTATGTCACGTCGGATCACAGAGAGGCCCTGAAAAACAGCAAAAATGTTCTGGACGGCATTTATAAAGTAAAGGATATTCTCGACGTCCATCGTGTGCTGATCGCCGTGGAGGACAATAAGCCGGACGTCATCGAAAAACTCAGGAAATCGCAGATAACCCTACGATGGATCCCCAGGACGAGGTACGGGTTCTGCGCTGAAAAGCCGTTATCCTCAGGGCGCGGAAAAAGTGCTGGTTGCAGGCCTGTACCGGCAGGAGGGTTCCCCAGGCCAGCTGCCCTGCAGATGTGGGCTGCCTCGTGATGAACATTGCCTCCATCTCCTTCCTGGCAAGCTACATGCGCACCGGCATGCCCCTGACTCTGAAGCGGGTCACCATCGATGGTTCCGCTGTCAAGTCGCCCAAAAAATGTGATTGTGCCTGTGGGCACCAGAATTGCGACGTCATCGAATTCTGCGGAGGGTATCGCAGCGAACCCCAAAAAAATCCTGATGGGCGGCCCCATGATGGGCGTGGCCATCACCACTGACGAGCTGCCTATCCTGAAGCAGAACAACGCCATCCTGGCTTTCGATGCCGCAGAGGCAGCTTTACTGGAGCCCACCTCCTGCATCCGCTGCGGCCGCTGCGTTGCGGCCTGCCCCATGTGCCTGATGCCTACCAAGCTGGAAAAAGCTGTGGACAAGAAGGACGTGGACCCTTGCAGGAGCTGGATATCGACCTGTATGGAATGCGGCTGCTGCGCCTTTTCCTGCCCTGCCGGCAGAAGGCTGGTACAGGCGATTCGCCTGGGCAAGAGCTATGTGAAAAAGCAGGGGAGAAAATAAGCGCAGCCGTTCCTCATCTCCCCGGCCTTGCCGTCCTTATCAAATCTCACCTCTCCCAGAAAGGAAGATGGTCATAAAAATGGAAAAGCTCATCGTTTCGTCTTCCCCCATTTTAACGGGAAGAAGACGACGCAGAACATTATGCTGGACGTGATTATCGCGCTGACGCCCGCCATGATCGCCTCCGTCATTAACTCTTCGGCTTTCGGGCCATGGTGGTAATGGCCTCACCTGTATTGCTTCCTGCGTTCTCAGCGAATACATATGCCGCCGTGTGATGAAACGGAGCCAGACCGTAGGGGATCTGAGCTGCGTTGTCACCGGTATTCTGCTGGCCTTTAAATCTGCCGGTCACCATCAATCCGCTGATCTCCGTATTCGGCGCTGGGTGATCGCTATCGTGGTAGTAAAACAGATGTTCGGCGGCATTGGACAGAATTTTGTCAATCCGGCTTTGACGGCCCGTATTATCCTGATGAATTCCTTCCCCCGCCCGCATGACCCACTGGACGGCGGCCTTCGACTATCTCCGCCACGGCGGACGCCGTCACTACCGCCACCCCTCTGGGGATTCTGTCGGAAGGCGCTGGCGGACAGCTGCCCTCTTACCTTGACATGTTTTGGGAAAAACAGGGGGCTGCCTGGGGGAAACCTGTGCGCTGGCCATCCTGATCGGCGGTCTTTTACCTGATTTTGCGCCGGGTGATCAGCCCGGTGATTCCCGTGACCTACCTCGCCACGGCGGCGCTCTTTTCTTTCCTGTTCGGACGGGATCCGCTGTTTGACCTGCTTTCCGGCGGCCTGATGCTGGGCGCATTTTCATGGCTACAGATTATACCACCAGTCCGCTGTATACCAAGGGCCGCGTGGTATTTGGAATCGGGTGCGGCATTATCACACTGGTTATCCGGGAATTCGGCTGCCGGAGGGCGTTTCGTTCTCGATTATCCTGATGAACATATTGGTTCCCATATTGAAAACCTGACCCGGCCGAAGCCGTTTGTAAAGGAGGGAAAGCGCCGTGGCAAAGCTAAATCTAAGGCGGTTTTAAAGCCCGCTGTTTCCCTGTTCCTGATCTGCCTGATCGTCACCGCCCTGCTGGCGGGGGGTCAACATGCTCACCGCAGACCGGATCGCCGCGCTGGCTGTCCAGACCGCCGAAGATTCCCAAAAGGTAGTCCTGCCCAACGCCGCCAGCTTCGAAGAAGTGGACGAGGACACGGCGAAAAGGGTCTGGATGGCTCCGGACAATTGGCGGGCTATGTCATCACTACAGAGGCGAAGGGCTACGGCGGCACCATTGAGGTTATGACCGGCATCACCGCCGACGGGAGAAATTACCGGCGTGGTGTCTTTCTCAGAGCGAAACCCCGGCCTGGGCGCCAACGCCACTAAGAAAGCTTTACGGGACAATACCAGCAGGCAGTTCCGGAGAGCGGCTTTGAGATCATTAAATCGGCGGCGGCGCCGCCGACGGCCAGATTCAGGCGATGACCGGCGCCACCATCACCAGCCAGGCCGTCACCGACGCGGTCAACCTGGCGGTGGAAAAAGTTTCAAACCTTGAAAGGGGGAAATTAAAATGGCAAAAATGAACTTAGTCCGTGAATTTACCAAGGGCATCATCCGGGAAAACCCCGTGCTCTGCCTGGTGCTCGGCACCTGCCCCACCCTGGCTATCACCACGGCGGCCAGCAATGCCATCGGCATGGGCATTGCTGCCACCATCGTGCTGGTCTGCTCCAACGCCGTAATTTCCTTTTAAGAAAAAATTATTCCGGATAAGGTCCGCATTCCGGCGTTCATCACCATTATCGCCGGTTTCGTCACCATGGTGCAGATGCTGGTGAAGGCATATGCCCCGGATATCGACAAGGCGCTGGGCATTTATCTTCCCCTGATTGTGGTCAACTGCATCATTCTGGGCCGGGCTGAAATGTTCGCCAGTAAAAACAAGCGTTCTCCCTCTGTCTTGGACGGTTGGGCATGGGTGTGGGCTTTACCGCCGCCATGCTGGCCATGGGAATTATCCGCGAGTTTTTTGGTACCGGCGCCGTGTTCGGCGTACCGATTTTCCAGGGAGTCATTGACCCCATTATTGTATTTATCCTGCCGCCCGGCGGCTTCTTTGTGTTCGGAATGCTGATTGCTTTGGCAAACAAGCTTTCCGGCAGCAAGAAAAAGCCGGAGGAGATCGGCTGCGCCGCCTGCCCCATGAACGGCACCTGCTCCAAGCTGCAAGAAAAGGAGGCCTGTGACAAATGATTCAAGGGTTAGTCGCCATTTTCCTGGCTTCCATTCTGACGGAAAACTATATCCTCAGCAAGTTTTTAGGCATCTGTCCCTTCCTCGGCGTTTCCAAAAAGGTCAACACCGCCGTAGGCATGAGTGTGGCGGTCACCTTCGTCATGGTGCTTTCCACCGCCGTCACCTGGCCGATTTACACCTACCTGCTGGTCCCCAACGACCTGGCTCCGCAGATCCTACCTTTGGGTATCTGCAATCCCTGGTAAACGCTTTCGGTTCCGGAATCGGCTTCCTGGTGGCGATGGTGATTTTTGCCGGCGTCCGCCAGAAAATGGAGGCATGCGATATTCCCGAAACTATGAAAGGCCTGCCCATTACATTAGTCGCCGCCTCTCTGGTCGCCGTATCCTTCCTCGGCTTCCAGGGTTTGGTGGATGGACTGTTAGGTTAAGGAAAGGAAGTGGATGGAATGAATGAAATACTGCTTCCGGTTTTGATTGTGGCGGGCATCGGCCTGCTGTGCGGCTTAGGCCTGGCAATCGCCTCCATCGTGATGGCGGTGCCTAAGGATGAAAAGGCCGAGGCGATTGGCGAAGATCGACCCCGCAAATGCAGGGGCTGCTCCAAATGTGTGGAGGCCTGTCCTAAAGAGCCTCATCAGCTTCGTGCCCCTCAAAAAGCAGGCTGTGGTGCGCTGTCCAACTGTGACAAGGGCAGGGATACAATGAAGGTCTGCACCATCGGCTGTATTGGCTGCCTGAAATGTGTCAAAACATGTGAATTTGAGGCAGTCGCTGTGAAAAAAACGGCTGTGCGGCAGTAGATCCTCAAAATGCACCGGCTGCGGAAAATGCGTGGAGGCCTGCCCCGCCACGTGATTACCCTGCTGGATATCTAACCACCCTATTCGAAAACCCGCCGTCTCCTGTGCACACAGCAGGGGGATAGGGCGGGTTTTTTTACAGATTAAAGGAGACGGCGTGGGCGCATCGCAGAATTTTCCCATTCCGCGACGCACCCAGCTGGGTTTCAGGTTCGTTTTAGGTAAGGACCGTACAATAGAGCAGCAGTAAGCACCAGAAAGGAAGGGACACGGATGGAGGATTTTCCAAGGACGCAGTGATTCTCACTGCCTTTGAAAAACAAAGAAGCGCTGGACTTGTTGACCTGCGATTTAGTTCGTAGAGGCGTTGGGCTTGTTCTGCTAATAGATGACAGCTCCGGTTCTGCTGCCGGGAGTTCCGCAATCCCCGGACTCACCATTCTCCGGCAAACGCCTGACAGAGACGATGCCCCCACGCTTCGGGACGCCCTGCAATACCTGAACCTCCATCGCCCTGATATGGAATATGCCGCCGTGTTGGAGTCAGCTGGAGATTGCAGCGCAGAGAACATCGCAGGCCTGCTTGCAGCCGTACACGGCAGAAAACGTCTTCTTGCGGTAAGCCTGCGTCGTCCAGGCCGAGGCGTCTCCTTCCTCAGCTGGCGCAGAAACCGGCTCAACTGCCTTTTGCCCCGTCTGGTAAGCGGAGAAGGAGAAGCAGAATCCTTGAGGAGTTCCCGCGCCTTTTCCACCCAGCTGATCCCCAATTTCTCACAGTGGAAGGAGAGGGGCAGGCCTATCATTTAAACTGCCTTTTTGGCCTGCATCAGCACAGGATAGCCCTGGAGGAAGTCCTCTTTCCGGTAAAGGAGGAAAATAGAGTACCGGATACCGGAATTTTGAAATCCATCATTCCCGGATAACCGTATGAATCCGGAACCCATGGAATATTCCTGCATACTATGTGATAAGCGCCCCGCACGGCAGAGACGCGGGCTGGTTTTCTATCTTTTCGTACAGGAGTGTCCTTTTTGATGAAATTCCGCAGCAGAGAAAATCTAGCCATGCACGTTTCCGTGTGTCTCCATCTTTTGGAACGTGCTTCTTTCCTCCTTTAAATTTTTTGCCGGTTATTCTCCCATTCCGGTGCCATGATCTCCCGATGCGGTTCATTCTGCTTTGACGTATTCAGTACCCTGGTTGTGATGATCGGTGTAAAAAGCAGGCGGCAAAAGCGGCCGACCAGGAGCACCCTATGGCCATGAGCGCATGGAGTGTGTAGCCGCCCTGCTGCTCTCCGTGGTATTGTTTGCCACAGGGCTCGGCATCGGCATTTCCGACTCTTTAAAATCATTTTTCCCTCCGGCCATCTGGACGTTCCCCGGCTTTCTGGCGCTGGCGGCAGCGGCCATCTCCATAGCGGTTAAGGGAAACCATGTATTGGTATACCCGTGGGGCTGCTCGAAAGATTCAATCCGGCACTGATGGCTGACGCCTGGCATCACCGTTCCGATGCCCTCTTCCGTGGAAGCTTCGTGGAATTCTGGGAGCACGCCTTGATTTCCCATTCTTGACCCCATTGCCTCTGTGGCAATCTGTCTGTTCATTGTGAAAGCTGCAGTCTCCATTTTCCTCGATTCCGTCAACAAAATGGTGGACGCTCCTGTACGGAAGACGCTGTTCAGATCATTTCCGATACAGCGCTGGAACAGCGGCATGTGCTGGGTATAGACGAGATACACACCCGCTTGTTTGGAGACAGGGTATATGTTGATTTGGAAATCAGAGTGGATGGCAGCCTCCCGCCCGGGACGCCCACGCTGCGGCGGAAGCTGTACACAATGCTGTGGAGAATAGATATCCGCAGGTAAAAAGCACTGCATGGTACATGTCAACCCTGGTGAGCCGGAGGACTGACGTCAAAGGGCGCAATGCATTTCTGATGGAAATGCATTCTCCTCCAGGAACAGTTAAAAACAACGCAAAGCCCCATAAGCACAGCCATGCGCTGTGCTTATGGGGGCTTTCGCTCTAAATGGCACGGTGAAGCGTGTATTTTGCCTGGAACAGCACGACCCCTGTGCCTATTCCATCACATGGCCGCTGCCGATTCCCTGCACTGCTTCGCCAAGAGGCAGCCAATCAATGAATTTTTGATGTACGTATCCCAGAACGCCCATTCATGGCCGCCAGGGCCCTCCTCGTAGGTAAAAAGGATATCCTAAATCAGTTAAAAACTGACGGAATTCCCGATGCTCCGGCAGCAGGAAATCCTCTGTGCCGCAGGCGAGGAACAGTTTGGGCAGCGTTTTTCTTTTCCGTGCCAAACCCTCTGCCAACGCCTTGTAGTCTTTCTCACTTCCCAACACCTTTGCCAGATCTCCAAAAAATACTTTCATAAAATTTATTTCCCGGCATCATGCCGGCAAACTTTTTGCTTCCGCTGACAACTCCCTCCAACAGGAGCCCCTGATGAGAAACCGCCGATAGCGCCGAAGATCTCGTTATATTTCAGGCCGTTTACAGTGCGCCGTATCCCCCATAGAAAGCCCCGCAATAAAAGTATCTTCCGTTTCTGGGAAAGCGGGAATGTTTTTCTGGTGAACTCTATCAGTTCCTTCCCGATGAAAGAGCCGTACATCTCCCCGGAATCGGGATTGTCAATGTAAAACTTGTTGTCTCCAGAAGGCATGAATACGGCCAAATCCTTGTCCTGCGCCCATGCCTGAACCCTGGTGCCGCCTAGCCAGTCCGTATAATTTCCATACCCTCCATGAAGCAGGTAGAGCGCCTTGTACTCTTTGATCTCCCTTTTCTCATGTTGGGTGAACAGGGTCTTGTCGGTGGGGATAATCGCGTTCATAGTGACGGTACGCATCAGCGACTCTGAGAAAAATCGATTTGCAGAAGTGCCATTTGAAACTCCTCTCCTCTGCCCGGTCTCAACAGGTAGACAACTCATATTTACCCGCCGCAGAAAAATCCGTAGGCCGATGCCGGAATCTTCCCTGTCAGGGGTTCCACTATTTATCCTACCAGAGGGGGAAAGAATCTGCTATCAAAAAGCAGATAAAAACTATCGATAACCCGACAAAACCTGCCGCGTACAGGACAGAAAAAAGAGGGACCTCCCGCGGGAAGCCCTCCTTTTTACAGGTTTTTTCAAGAGCATGCCGGACCTATTCTCAGCCCTTTTCGCACACTTTCACTCCACAATGGAATATACCAAATTTTCCCAATGCAGCTTTGTGCCTACGTCTACTCCATCGGGCAGCAGGGCCATGGCTATCATAAAGGGCTCTCCTGCGTCGTAAATGTCCGTACGGCGCAGATAGGCGTACTCTCCCTCAATACTCTCCACCACATACTCATAGGGTCCCATGAATTACGCCTCCACGGGGAAGAGCGGAAGCTCCTCCAAAAGATGATGTCCTCCCGCCTGGCCGCGTCTCCTCGGCCAAAATCGCCGCTTTGCCACGATTTCACCGCCGGCTTTTTCCACCAGCCTCAATGGCGGACAAGGACTCTCCTGTGGAAATGACATCATCCACAATGGCAACCCGTTTTCCCTTGAGCAGCAGGGCATCCTTGCCGTCCAAGCAGAGGGTCTGTTTTTCTGAGTGGTAATCGAAACCACCTCATCCGTAAGAGGCTTGCTCATATACGGCTTGACGCTTTTACGGGCCACAATATAGTAGGGCAGGTTCCGCAGGCGGCACAGCTCATGCACCAGGGGGATCCCTTTTGCTTCCGCCGTCACAATGTAATCCACTTGGGGCAGCCCTCTTCGATCAGTGGAGCTGACTTCGTGACAATCTCACAGTCCCCCAAAATGACGAAGCTGGCAATGCACAGGGTGTCGGACACCTGCATAATAGGCAGTTGGCGGGTGACGCCGGCCACCTCAAGAGTATAGTATCCTTCCATGAATAAGCTCCTTTCCAATGGTTAAAATGCCAGGCCTGTCCAGCCGATCAGCAGCTTCAGGACGATACCGGCCAGCATGCCGAAGAACGGTCGAACACCGCGGTGACCGACATGGTGACCGCAGCAATAACGGAACCGCCCGCTTCTGCGGTGGCAAAAGCAGCAGCGCCGTCTCCAGGAATGGTCACGAAGGCGCCGGAGAATAAACAGAAAGCCTGCAATAGACTGGCTGGGCACAAACTTACCGATTTTCGGAAGCAGGCCGAAGAAGAGGATCAACGCCATAATTGCCATCATGATGACGCCGGACCAAACCGCATGGGGCGCCGCGCCGGTAGCGGAGATAATAGCCTCTACCGGGCCGCCGCCAAACAGGGAGCTGACCGCATCGGCCAGGCCGGAATACACCGTGAGATGGTCCACATTCATATTGGCATTCGCCATCCCGCCGGTGATATTGCCGAATGCGATGTTCGCGCCGATGGTCAGGCAGGCCAAGGAAAGGGCACCTCGGATCACCGTAAAGTTTACCGTGGGCTTTTCCAGCTTCAGGCGGAACATTTTTCAGATACCGCATCTGCACCCAGCTCCTGTTTGGCCACCTTTGCCGCAATGCTGGAAATGATCAGGGACCCCACAATAGTGTACACCAACGCATTGCTGGGATCCAGCGCCTTGGAAACCAAATAAATAATCACTGCAGAGGCCACGGAAACCCAGCCCACCAGCCTGTTTTCCTTGACCATGCCGAAGGCCACCTTCACCAGCATAAAGCCCACGCCTGCCATCATGGCATGCACAATGGCGTCGCCCGCAAAGGCCGTTATGGCGGAAAGCGTCCTGGTCAGCCCCAGGATCACCATGATGACGCCGCCGAACAGAATCATGGAGAGCCTGTCTCTTCGATCCTGCCCATATTGCCCGCCAGCACGATAGTCTCAGCCTGGAAGGAGATGGGGCCACTGAACCCAGCGCTCCGCAGGCCACCGAACCTACCACGAAGCCCAGTCCTGTAGGCACCGAGGCAAACCCGTAGGTCAGTGCCAGCAGGCCCTGGGGAATTCCGTTGAGCACCACGCCGATAGCAGCCAAAATGTCTTGAATGACTTCCAAAATTAACACCCCTCTAACATATAATGATGTACGAAATCTGTCTTTCTTAATCGTACCGGAAAACGCGAAAAAAATCAACAAAATGTTCACATCTATTTCATAATCTAAGAAAACAAATTCCAGGAAACTCCTTATCCTTTTTCGTCCTCTCTTTCCCTTCTTTCTTGACATCCGCTTCGAAACGGAGATAATAGAACCAGCAAAATCAACCGTGCCAAACGGCGTACAGCCTGTACTGGAATTGCAGCTGGGGCAGGAGGGAATTCAATGAAGCGAATGCTGTTGCTGATCGTTTTGAGTCTTATTCTGTGCCTCCTTCCAGGTTGTTCTTCCCCTCCGGAGAGCAAGGAACAGCTGACGGTGGAATTGGTCCGGCAGCTGGCAGAAAAGGGAGAAGGGCTGACCTGGGACGATTTGGCCCCCTATGAGTATGATTCGGAGGCCGGTTCCGGCAGGGTTGTCCGCTTTTATATTGTTGAACCCAGCTACCTCCTCCTCGTCAGCGGCGATACGGCGGAGGAGAAGCCCCAGACTGCCCGGTTTGTCCACAACCGCAATTCCGAACAATATATCGACATCCGTACGGACGATGTGGACGCTTTTCTGGAAGAAAACCCGCCCCTGGAATCTCAGCCTTAACATGTTTTGAAAATTGAGGAAGCTTTATGGAACTGGTTCATTTCAAACCCTTTTTGCGGACACTGACGGCTCCGTCGAGGGGCTTTTGCACACACCGATCCTGGAGATGGAGGAGCGCCGGGAAACCTTTTCCCGCCGTAGTTCTCTGTCCCGGCGGCGCATATGCCTTTGTCTCCCGGCGGGAAGCTGATCCCCGTGGCCCTGCGCTTTTTTGCCGCTGGATATCAGGTCTTCATCCTCACCTACTCGGTAGGAGAAAAGGCCAAAGAGTTTCTCCCGCTGCGGGAGCTCTCCGAAACCCTGTGCCGAATTCGGGAGCAGGCAACCCAGTGGCATGTCGATCCCGGCCATGTGGCGGTGTGCGGCTTTTCCGCAGGGGGCCACCTGGCCTGCTCTCTGGGCGTCATGTGGGACGATCCGGAGCTTCTCAAGCGCTATGACAACCACGGCGGAAAAACAGGCCCGACGCCATGATCCTGGGATATCCGGTAATCACCGCGGACGAATATGCTCATGTGGAATCCCTTGAAAATGTCAGCGGCTGCAGGCAGGGAACGCCTGGCTACGCCTATTTTTCCCTGGACCGGCACGTAAATGAAAGGACATGCCCTGCTTTTTTGTGGCACACTGTCACAGACGATTGTGTGCCTGCGGAAAACAGCCTGAAACTGATGGCCGCCCTTCAGAAAGCGAAAGTGCCCTATGAGGCCCATCTCTTCCCCTCCGGCGGACACGGCCTGTCCGTCTGCACCCAGGAGACAGGCAGCCCCGACCCTTACAACGCCAGGTGGATGGAGCTGTGCCTCGCCTGGCTGGGCAGAACCTTTGGTTATACCCCTGTAAAAAGAGGAGGAAAATTTATGTCATCGTGGTGGTTAATCGTAGGAATCGTTGCTGGTTTATTGCTTCTTTGCCTTAATCATTATGCTAGCAACACGTTCCAAAGAATCCAAATCAAATTACCTAAAAAGAAGTGAGTCATTCGAGAAAGTTAACGCGGTTTCCAGAGCAAAAGAAGTGAAAGACATATCGAAAGAGACTGATCAAATCCCTTACTTGATGAAGGACCCTGTTATTGAGTACAGAATCTTATTCGAATCCGATTCAGGGAACACGAGGTGGATTGTCGTTCAAAAGGAACAATAAGAAAACATTGAGGTAAACGAGCGCGGAGAACTGATTGTTGAAAATAACAGACTCATAGATTTTGGTGACAGGTTTGGCCATGACATAAACATGACTTAAAAGAAAGGCCGAAATTCGCATGAATTTTCGGCCTTTCTTTCCATCCAATTTGTCTTAATGATTCCACCGCTTATTACAGAAGAATATGTTCGACGGAAATTATTATAGAAGGGCCACAAGCTCAATCGGAATAGCGTTTGCTGGATTAAGATTGTAAAAACAGAGTCCTTGTGCTATAGTATTATGGATGCGTTGTATCAATCGGCAAACCGTCAAAAAAAACAGTTCCTATGACACGCATTTATACAAACTGTGCGACGATGCGGGGATGAGACGCTTCTGTATGCATGCGCTGCGGCACACCTACGCCATGCGTGCGATTGAGCGCGGCGTACAACTCAAATCCTGCAGCAGTCGTTGGGGCACGCAAGCATTCAGACAATGATGGACAGATATGTCCATGTTACGGATGATTCACTGGTAAACGCCGTTCGCCAGTTTGAAAACGCTGCGCCTGTCAGTTGTGAAAAAAAGGGCGTAAAAAAGGGTGTAGCAGAAATATGAGGAAAGGCAGAAACCCAGAGAAATCAAGGGTTTTTGGATAGGTGTAAGAGAAAATGAAATTAGGAATCGTCGGACTGCCAAACGTGGGCAAAAGCACACTTTTAACGCCATTACCAACGCCGGCGCCCAGTCGGCCAACTATCCTTCTGCACCATCGAGCCCAATGTGGGCGTGGTCACCGTTCCGGACAAACGCCTGGACAAGCTCAGAGATGTATGAACCGGAGAAATTCACCCCCGCCACCATTGAATTTGTGGACATCGCAGGTCTGGTAAAGGGCGCTCCAAGGGCGAGGGTCTGGGAAACAAATTTCTCTCCAACATCCGGGAGGTGGACGCTATCGTCCACGTGGTCCGCTGCTTTCGTCAACGACGACATCGTTCATGTGGACGGCAGCATCGACCCCAGACGGGATATTGAAACCATCGACCTGGAGCTGATCCTTTTCCGACCTGGAGGTGCTGGACAGACGCATCGATAAGACCAAAAAGATGATCAAGGCGGACAAAGAAGTACCAGACGGAGCTGGAATTTCTGAGCGGGTCCGGGAAGCCCTGGAGGCGGGGAAAATCGGCTCGCAGCGTGGAATGCACCGAAGAGGAGGCCGAACTGCTTTCCACGGTCTCGCTGCTGACCAATAAGCCCATCATCTTTGCAGCCAACATGAGTGAGGATGACTTTAAGGACGGCATCGACCAGAACCCTTCCTTCAAAATCAGGTAAAGGAAATTCGCGGAGCAGGAACACGCCGCCGTGCTGCCCATCTGCGCTGAAATTGAGGCGGAAATTTCCGGCATGGACCGGAAGAGAAATCTCTGTTTCTAGCGGACATGGGACTCACTGAATCCGGGCTTGACCGTCTGATCACCGCCTGTTATTCTCTGCTGGGGCTCATTTCCTTTCTCACGGCCGGCAAGCCGGAGGTTCGGGCATGGACCATCAAAAGGGAACGAAGGCTCCGCAGGCCGCAGGCAAAATTCACAGCGGATTTTGAACGCGGCTTCATCCGCGCCGAGGTCATCGGTTTTGAGGAACTGATGGAATGCGGCACCATGGCCGCAGCAAAAGAAAAGGGCCTGGTGCGTTCAGAAGGGAAAGAGTACGTCATGCAGGACGGGGACATCGTCCTCTTCCGCTTCAACGTTTAAACAGGTTTTCAAAAACAACAACAGCCCCGCCGCATTTTGCGGCGGGGCTGTTTCCTTTTTAAACCTTCCCGCATCCCCTCTGAACTGCAGTTCAATCGGAAACAACGGCTCCGGACCGCTGAACGCAACGGTCCAGCCATTTCATCCGCGCATAGTAGATAATGAACACCAGCGCGGTCGCCGCCCATGTGACGGGATAGTTCAACGCCACCATCTCCATCGTGGGCCAGAAGGGCACGGCGATGAGCACCCACAGAATCCGCAGGCCGCAGACGCCGAAGCAGGTAATCAGCATGGGCTGCAATGCTTCCCCGCGCCCCGTATCGCTCGGAAAAAATTTCGATAAATACAAAGGTAAAATAGGAGGGCGCCAGAATCCTCAGGAAGTTTGACCCCAGCTCCACCACGGCGGCGTCATTGGTGAAGAACCGCAGCAGCGGTCCCATAAAGAAAACAATACCGCAGAAAGGGTAATGGTGGCGCCCAGCGCCATGCTCAGGCAGATGCGCACGCTCTTTTTGACCCTGTCATATTTCTGCGCGCCGAAGTTCTGTCCGACAAAAGTGGTGATGGAAATGCCGAAGGCATTCATCACCATCCAGATAAAGCCGTCGATTTTGCCAATGGCAGCCCAGGCCGCGATGGCGTCCGTGCCGAAGAGTTGATGCCAGCCTGAATCACCAAATTGGAGACGGAATACATGACCGACTGCAGCCCGGCAGGCAGGCCGATCCGGATAACGTCCCGCAGCATATGCCGGTCAAACTTGATTTTTTCAGCTCCACACGGTAGGACTCCGGGTACCCATGAGCCGCACCATAATCAGCACCGCGCTGACCACCTGGGAAAGCACCGTGGCGAGAGCCACGCCAAATACGCCCCACCGGAAAGCCACCACAAACAGCAGGTCCAGTACAATGTTGACCAGGCAGCAGGCGATGAGCACATAGAGCGGCATGCGGGAATCGCCGATTGCCCTCAGAATTCCCGTGCCCACATTGTAAATCATGCAGGCGAGGATTCCGGCGTAATAGACGTTGAGATACATCAGGCGTCGTCCATAATTTCCTCCGGCACCCCCAACATCTCCAAGGAAAGCCTGGAGGTCAGCAGGCCGACCACCATGATAATCCCGCTGCCCGCCAGTGCCAGCGCCATAGAGGTATGCGGCCCCTGGACACGTTTTTCCCGTCTCCGGCACCGAAAAACTGGGGAGATGATGACCGTGGCGCCGGAGGAGACGCCCACAAAAAATCCCACCAGCAGGTTGATGATGGTCCCCGTGGTGCCCACGGCAGCCAGGGCCTGCTTGCCCACATACTGCCCCACAATCACGGTGTCCACCGTGTTGTAGAGCTGCTGAAAAATGTCCCGATCAGAATAGGAAAGAAAAAGAGGAGCAGCTGCTTCCAGATGACGCCCTCCGTAATGCTGTTTTCCTTCAACTTTTGTCCCGCCATAGCCCTGTCCACGCATGCAGGCCGCACAGATTCACGAAAAAATGTGCCTGGCCCCGCGCCCCTTTCTTCATCTTATAGACCTCTGTTTGCCTCTGGATCCTTTTCTTTTGCCCTTTGCTTCCCGGGGAGGCATGCCCCCGGCGTTTGATTCCTCTTTTCCCGGCCGCGGGGAAGGAAAAACAGCGCCCTATTCCCGTTTTCCTGCGGGAAGCCGGTGAATCCGCACAAACTATGCCGCTACCAAAGGATGGCCGCGGCCGTCCAAGCTCCCACCTCGGCAAAAAAGATACCCTCCTGCCCCATCAGCATGGGCAGGAATAAAGCCACAGCAATGCGCACCGCCATTTCCGCAAAGCCGGAAAGCATGGGGACTACCGTATCCCCAAGGCCCATCAGCGCCGAACGGTAAATATGCAGCATATAGAGAATGGGCAGGCAGACGCTCATGATCGCCAAATAGTGATACGCAATCTGCATGGAGGTGTCGATTTCTCCGGAGTGCCGGAGATAAAAAGACGCAGGAAGAAATTTCGAACAGCAGCATAGCTCCCCTGCAATCACTGCGCTGGTTCCCAAGGCCACCAGGGTTGCGGCCCGCATGCCCTGGTTGTTTGATGCGTCCCACCAGTCCGCCGCCCAGGTTCTGTCCCATCATAGGAGGTAAACCGCATAACCGTAAGAGGTAGCTGCGATTTCCAAAATCCCATACAGCTTATTGGTGGCTGTAAAACCGGCGAAAAACCGGCGATAAAAAGCATGCCGTACCGGTTGATCACCGCCTGCACCACCATGCCGCCCACGGAGATGATAGCGTTCTGCAGGGCAATGGGAGAGGCCAGCTTCATGAGAATCCCGGTCAGTTCCCGGGTGGGCTTGAGGTCTCCCTTTTCCAGGCGGATGATGGTGATACGCCTCACATTCCGGAAACAGTAGACGCTGGAAAAAACTGTGCGATCACCGTGGCCGCCGCCGCGCCCGCAATTCCCCAATGAAAGCCCATGACAAACAGAAGGTCCAGCACCACATTGATCAGCGCCGCCACAATCATGGCATAAAGAGGGGTTTTGCTGTCTCCCAGAGCTCTCAGAATGGAAGCCAGCAAATTGTAGGCCATAATCACCGGGATGCCGCCAAAGACTATCCGCAGATAGAGCAGCGCCCCGTCCATGATGTCCGCCGGCGTGTTCAGAAGCCTCAGCACCGGCTCTGCCGCCAGCTGGCTTCCCAATAACAGCACCGCCGCAGAAATGACGCACAGGGTGACAGAGGTCCCTATGGACCGGGAAAGGCCCCTGTGGTCTTCCGCGCCGAAGTTCTGGGCCATCAGAATAGAAAATCCCTGAGTGAGGCCCTGGATAATTCCCAAAACCATCCAGTTGAGCCAGTCGGCAGCCCCCAGAGATGCCAACGCGCCGACTCCCACACAACCTGCCCCACCACAGCGGTGTCCACCACGGTGTAGAGCTGCTGGAACACATTGCCCGCCATCAGGGGCAGTGCAAAGGTGATGATCAGCCGCAGCGGCGAGCCCTGTGTCATATTCCGAATTCTCTGTGCCATACTCTGATTCCTTTTCCTAAAAATACGGTATCCTGCGATTAAAAAACGGCGAGGGAAAAAGGGAAAACCTCTTCCACTCACGCCGCTTTCGGTCGAATAGACCCATCTTAACATGGGGCGGACAACATTGCGGAAATCCAAATTTTTGCTTTTTCTCTGCAGAAAAACCGCAATTTTTGCATCACTTCTCCCAACGCCTGACAAAGGTCTTGATTTTTTTTCTTCACAGCCCGCCGTATCCCTGGCGAAACTCTGGGCATGGCCCGCTCCCGCACCAGATACAGCTCCTGTTCCGCCTTACAGGCCCTGCTGTTTTCCTCAGTCATCCGAAGCGGCACAAAATCGTCCTCCCTGCCGTGGAGAAAGAGCACCGGCCTGGTATTTTTCTGCAATGCCCTTCGGGTATCCGCCTCCCGCAGGCCAAAGCCCGCCATGATTCGGGCAAGCAGGTCCAGCGCGTACAGCAGTGGAAAAGCAGGCAGCTTAAAGTCCCTCTTTGCCACATGGGCCATGATATTCCAGGGGCTGGTAAAGCCGCAGTCCGCCACAATGCCCCGCACAGTATCGGGCAGTTCCAGGCCGGAGGCCATCAGCACCGTAGAAGCCCGCATGGAAATGCCCATCAAAAAGATGTTCTGCCGCGTTCCAAAACGCTCCTGCGCATATCTGGCCCAATCCCGGCAGTCAAACCGCTCCCTGACCCCATAGGTGATATATTTCCCTTCACTCTCCCCATGGGCCCGCTGGTAGGGGATCAGCAGCCGGTACCCCAGGCTGTACAGGAATTCCGCCTCCAGGGCAAAATCGATGGTGGCGAGAGAACGGTACCCGTGCATCACGATCATGGTGCCCTTGGGCTGCGCGGTCTCCGCCGGAAGGTACAGGGCGGAGAGTTTCAACCCGTCGAAGGAAACCATGCCCACATGCTCCGCCGTATGCTGATGAATCCAGCTCTGGGCTTCCCGCATCCGTTCCCGAAAGGGGTTCCAAATGGAATTCCCTTCCTCATATTCCTCATCCGTCCGCTCTTTTTCGCCCGCAGAATCGCAAACCGGAAGAAGAAGCCCGCAGCGCCGAACAACACCGCCAGAAGGACAAGAACGATCCCCGCCGCAATCCAGATTCCCAATTCAGTCCTCTCCCTTTCTTAAAAGTAGGAGGGCATCCCCGCCTCCGCGGCAGCCTGCTCCCACAACTGCTCCAAGTCTTCCGAGGAGCTGCCCTTCAGCGCAGCAAGCTCCTGGACCCGCGCCAACACCCGTGGAAAAAGCACTTCCCCAGTGAGCAGCACGTGGCATGTCATAGCAGTCCATACAGGCGCCATGTCAATAAGCCCGGATTCCTTCAGCTCCCGCACAGCCGCCTGTACGTCATAAGCTGCTTCACAGAACTCCTCCTGCCAGGATTCATTGTCCCATGTGAGCAGCGCAAAGGAAGCCCCTTCCCGGCGCATCCGGAGACATCCCCACTGAACCCGGATTGACCAGCTTTTTTCCCCCGATAGGAAAACACTCCGCGACAATGCGTATGTCCGCAAAGCAAAAACATCCTGAGAGAGGGATTCAAGCTACCCTGACCGCCAGATTTTTATCCTGCATCAGCCTGCCCCGGGTCTCCCAGGAGAACCGTGACACAAAGACAGCGGAGAACCCCCTTCATAAAACTGCGTCCCCCGAAAATCCAAAGTTCCCATCCATACAAAATCCTCTTCCAGCAACTGCTGATAGGTGTAGAGCAACGCTCCGTTTGCAGAGCCTTTCTGCCAACCATTCTCTCCGGCCACCCGGTGCCTGAGCAGATATTCTTCCCGGTTTCCCGGATGAACTTGCAATTCCACTGACGTTCTGCCTCTCTTAACAGCTCCATGGTTTTTCGCGGATACGCGCAGTCAGTGACATAATCCCCCAAAAACAGGTAATCTTTTATTTGTCGTTTCTCACATTCCGCCAGCACCGCCTCCAGCGCTCTGTAATTACTGTGAATATCACTTAATACCGCAACCTGCACCGACTCCCTCTCCCTTCCTAAATCACTTGGATTCTGCCTGCCCCGGCCTGCCGTTTTTCTGTAAACAGATAGCTGCCGATGGCCACGGACACCGCCAGGTTCAGGGAATCCACCGCGTCGGTCTGGTCGATAAACAGGCTCTGACCGCAGTTCTGGAATTCCGGGGAAGGCCGGAGGCCCGTTGCCGAAAATCAGCGTGTAGCGGTCTGCCCTGGGACAGCTTTCCGGCGTCAAAACGGTTCCTCCGTCCAGCATAAAGGGATAGAGGCTTCTCCCTTCCCCAAACCGGTTCAGATAGTCGGAAAATTCCGGGAAGCTCTCCACTTCCATGCGGAACAGTGCGCCCATGGAGGCCCTCACCACCTTGGGATTCCACACGTCCGCCCCATTTCCCACCAGAGCCAGATCCCGGATGCCGAAGCCCAGCAGCGTGCGCAGAATCGTCCCCAGGTTTCCCATGTCGGAAGGGCATACCAGCGCCACATGGGGCCTGTCCGGGAGAGCCGCCCCTCATACTTTCGGAACACCCCCGCCGCGTAGCAGTTTTCCTTGTTGGAAATGCGTTCCAAAGCCCGCTTGGAGCAGATGCAGGGGACGCCCGCGGCACGGCAGGCTTCGGAGAGCTTCCCGCGCCCGTAAAGCTCTCCTCAAAGTAAACCGCCTCCGCGCTCTCCGGCCTGCAGAGCAGCAGTTCAAAGGTGGGAAAGGGGCCCAGCGTATAGGAATGGGAAAACTCCTTCTTATACTTTTTCGGCAGCTCCCGCTGTGTCTCCATACTGTGCCCTCCGTTCAAATAACTGTTTTTTCATTTTATCATTTTACCGTTTCCCGGCAGAAAAAAGAATCCCTCTCCGGCACGTCCCGCCGCGCCGGAGAGGACGCTCCGAAAAATCTTTCGATTTGTCCACTTGACATTTGCGCTGTTTTTTGGTGTAATGTCGGTAGCGGAAGCGGCTTTGCAGACGGCAAAGCCCGCCGAGGGGGAGGCGTCCTTTGAAATCGCTTTGGAACCGGTATCGGGGCAGCTATTTCAGCCATATCCTGACCTACTTTTTCTATTATTTCAGCATGGCTGTGTTCAGCTCCGTGCTGGCGGTATATCTGGCCGGCCAGGGAAAATCGGCCCAGGAGCTGTCGTTCATCATGTCGGCCGCCGGCCTTTTTCCATTCTTCTGTTGCCCGTCACCGGCTGGCTGCTGGATAAAACCCTGCGGCCCCGGCTGATCAGCGGGTGCTGGTTGCTGAGCGCGGGCATGCTGGGTCTGGTTTTTCCGCCAGCCATTCCGTTTGGGTGCTCTTTCTGCTGGACGGCCTTATCATGTCGGCCATCAACAGCATTACTCCCATCTGTGAGCGCATGGCGGCTTCCAGCCGGTACCGCTACGGGTCCATCCGGGTGCTGGGCACTTTTCGGCTATGCTTGCGGCGCGCAGGCCGCCGGTTTCGCCATGGAGCACATCGCCCCTCTTTCATCTTCGTCATGCTGTTGATCTCTGCAGTGCTTTCCGCCGTTGGTTTTGCGGGCACCCAGGGCTTTTCCGGCAGACAGGATCACGTTCCGGAACGCAGCAAGGCCTCTGTTTCCCGCCTGAGCTTTCTGCGGGACCGCAATTTCCTGCTCTTTCTCCTGTGCGCTTTCCTGTTCGCCGGCTCCAGCGGCGCGAACAACATCTATTCGCCCGTACTGCTCACCGGGCTGGGCCTGCCCTCCGGCACGGTGGGAACCGTGCTGTTCTTCAGCACGCTGGTGGAAATCCCCCTGATACTCTGGTCCCACAAATTTATGGACCGTCTTTCCGGCAAGCTGTTGTTCGGGCTGAGTTTCGGAATGATGCTGCTGCAGTTTCTCTGCTACGGTTTCTTCCGTTCGCCCCTGCCGACGGTGATCGCCATGCTGCTGCTCAAAGCAACCGCCTCCACCATGTTTATGATGGTGTCTTTTGAAAATTGTACGCAACATTGTGGACGGAAGCTCCACCTCCACCCGCCCTTTCTGTGGTAAACGCTGTCAACGCCCTGTCCGGCATCCTCTTCTCAACGTGGGCGGAGCGGTGGCGGACGCGCTCAGTATGCAGGCCTATTACCTGGTTCTCGCCGCCGCCGCCCCTGGTGGGGCTGCTGCTGTGCCTGCTGCTGAAAATCGGTAACACAGCAGGTCTTCAGCGCTTAACCTTTTTTCACATCTTCCTCCGGCAAAATCCGGAGCATTGATAAGGAGTTGCATGATTATGGAAAAACAATTTCCCCGCACTACCGTGGGAGGGGTCTCCCTCTCCCGCATGCTCATGGGATCCAACTGGCTTTTGGGCTACAGCCATACCAGCGTTTCAGCGGATGATGATCAAGCGCCGCTATGACAGCGCGGAAAAAATTCAAGCCCGTCCTGGAGACCTACCTGAAGTACGGCGTGGACACCCTGATGGCGCCCTTCGGAAATTCCCGAGCTGGTTCGGGCCGTTAAGGATACCGAACAGAAAATGGGCCGGGAGATCATTATGATAGACACCCCATCATGAATGTCAGCGACAGCGCCGAGGCTCCGGAAAGAGGCGGAAACCACCATTAAGGAAGCCGCAGCACGGGGCTCCAAATTCTGCCTGATTCACCACTCCTCCTGCGAGCAGCTGGTGAACAAAAACCTGAGCCAGATTGTCCGCCTGGACGATTATACCAAAATGATCCGCGACGCGGGAATGATTCCCGGCTTATCCGCCCATATGCCGGAAATGATCGTGTATTCCGACCTGAACGGCTATGATGTGGAAACTTACATCCAGATATACAATTGCATGGGCTTTTTGATGCAGGTGGAAATTGAAACGGTGGGCTCCATCATCCAGAACGCCAAGAAGCCGGTAATGACCATCAAACCCATGGCAGCCGGCCGCTGCTCCCCTATGTGGGCCTCACCTTCTCCTGGAACGCCATCCGGGAACGGGACATGGTGACCGTGGGCGCTTTCTCCGCCGACGAGGTGGAAGAGGATATCGAAATCTCCTTTGCCGCGTTGGAGCACCGTTTCCAGATTTGGAAAAACGCTCCAGCCCCAACACTCAGCAGGCTGCTTTCGGCGGCTGAGCCGCCGAGGCCGTTCCTTTGGGAACGGCCTCCCAGCTTGTCGAAAAAGGGCATTTCGCCAAGCTGGGGAATTTTGCCGAGTAGTTTTGTGTCTTAAAAACAGCTATTTGCGTGCAAAATTCCTCTGAATCAACGCGGAAGAGGGACCCTGATGGTCCCCTTCCACACCTTTCCCCTTCCGAAGCCGTTGGCTCTTACGTTTATCGACAGACTATGGGAGGCCGTTCCTAAAAGGAACGGCCTCCCTGTTTGTTTTTCGTTACTCGCCCATGCACCAGCGCAGGGCGTTCTTGACCAGCTTCTGAAATTCCGGGTTCTCCCCATACGCCCAGCACATGTCCCTGGCGTGAGGGCGCAGAGGCGGCCCCTGCCCAGGCTGCACGTAGCCGCCCACCTGGTCCCCGCCCGTTGCGGAATGGGTGGTCAGCAGAATTTCTGCGTCCGGGGCGATATCCGCCAGCTCATAATGCTCGTCCCTTTCGGTGAAGCCCCGTACTCCCTGGGTGACGGATGTTCCTTCTCCACGCGGACCTCCACCTCACAGCAGGGCGGATGGGTGACAAAACGGTTTCCCACAAACTCCGCATAGTCCGGGCAGCGGTCCGGGCCAAAGGTGTTGCCCGAATGGATGGAGACAAATCCACCGCCCGCCTCCACATAGGCGCGCAGGTCCTTCGGCATCACCTCGGTGACGCCCCTCCTCAAACCACGCGTTGCTGTTTCCGCCGTTGATGTTGTTCCCCTTACAGTTTTACAATCACTGGAAAACCCGAGATGAACGCGGGTGTCAGAATGTCCCTTGGCGTCCCTGAACAAACTCAAAATGAAACTCTTCTCCCTCCAGCAGAGAAAAGCCCCGTTCAATGATTTCCCGGGATGCCAAAAATCGTCGCAGAGCACCAAAATGTTTTCAATTGGATCCATCTTTCCTCTCTTCCGGCCGCCCCCGCCCTTCCTGACTGGAAAGGCAAGGCCAGCGGCCTTTTTTTTCTGGACTCCTGCCCGCAGAACCTGTTTCTGCAGGTTCATTTTACCACACAGAACAGTCCCCTGTCCTTCAAAATAAAAATTTTATAAGAAAAACCGTCCCCAAAGCCAGGAACAACTCCGGCTTTGGGGACGGTCTATCCATATATCCGTTCAACCGCCCTCAGATGACGATCTCATCTTCAATTTCACAGCTCCAACCCAATATCTCCGTATCGTCGGAATTATCTTTGGGACTGATAACCTCCTTCATCACCTGATAATAGGTTTTGCCGTCGCTGCCCTGCGCATGCCCATCTTCATAGACAAAGAGCGTGACGTCGTTTTCCAAGGTCACTTTCAAGATAATTGCCATTTCCTCGCAATCTGTCTCTCTGATGATTTTCAAATTGCTTTTTTTTCCATTTCATGATACCCTCTTTCCTATATTCGCTCTTTGAGCGGAACATCATGATAACTCACACCTGTCATTGTATTCACATACTCGGCGGTATTCTGTCAGATTCTGTCCCCAAAAGGAAAAAAGAGCCGCCGGAAAAATGCTCCGGCAGCTTTTCCCCTCTCAGTCCTCGTCCTGCAGGCAGGCCGGAGTTTTGGGCTGATAGGAACCCCACATTGATGTTTGTTGGCTCCATAACCCGCAATCTTCTCGATCAGAGAGGCAATGGCTCCCAAAATGCTGTTCATTGGAGTATTCTCCTCCTTTCCGCTAGTTTTTTCCGCTATCATCAAACACGCCACCGAAAAAACGGTGAGCGCGGATACGGACAGAAGGATCAAACCGGTCCCCAACAGGGATAAAAGCAGCAGGCCCGCTCCATCCAGCAGGACGAAAAGCCGGGCGGAGTTCCGGTTTTTCGGATTCCCCTCTTGGAAAGGGGATTGGAAGGGTTCATCACCGGCGTCTGCCAAAGATGAAAAGCAGCGCCAGGGCGCCTAAGGCCAAAACCGGCAGCTTCCAACCGGGGACCTGCAAAGCGCGGCCGCCCAGGCACACAGCCAGAAACATCAGGCAGCTCAGCGCGTAGCACCCGCCGTAGGTGGAACAGTGATAACCGCCGGCAAACTGGCGGACGGGAAGATAGAAAAGCAGGTAGCAGAGCAGAAAGCGCCAGTCGAAAAAAGACCAGGCCGATCACAGTGATGGTGGCCAGCCACAGCAGGGTGGACAGGGTGATTTGGAACCCATATTCAAAAAAGCTCTCTCTTGCTCTCCTCCGCCGCCCGCGGCGGAGCAAGGCCTCGGTCAGCCTTGCGGACAGTTTTTCCAACATGTGAGGCCCTTGCGTCCTGGGATAGTATAGCAAGAAGGTCCTCTCAGATAGGCTTCTGTCCGCGAATCGCGGGTTTTTGTCCCTATTTTTGTCAGTTGTTGTCGGTTATTGTCGAAATAGTTTCACACATCACACTGACCTCCACAATGCCGTCCTCTGAACAGCTGCGCTTTAAACTGCCGTTGTATTTTTTCCACGATATCCTCCACGCTGAGAAGGCCCAGGCCATGGCCCTGCTTTTCTCTCTTTGTAGTCTTCCAT
>VOFE01001616.1_pt1 | contig 46804 bp, 70 predicted proteins | sample 5384071 | NCBI WGS metagenome assembly VOFE01 (sample SAMN12384724, study PRJNA508395) | human gut metagenome | isolation source: healthy gut D | host: Homo sapiens
TCAACTGCAAGATCGACATTGAGGAGGACGGCCATGTCTTCATCTCTGCTGTGGATCAGGACGACGCCAAGCGCGCGATTTCCAGCGGGCAATTTACGGTGGAATATACGGTGAACGGCACCCGCTGGCCAGATTGGACGTTCACCACGCAGGCCGAAACAGCCGCACAGGCTCCTCCGCCGCGCCGACCATCTGCAAGAATTGGGCACCGGCTATGAGAGGCTGCCTCAGCCACAGGCCGAGGGGAAAACGGTCATTGTGGCCTACCGCACGAAAATCTGCCTTGCCAGCACGCTTGTGGTGCAGGCCGGTTATTACGATGAGGCCGGCAACCTGGCCGGCACGGCCGTGCAGGAATATGCCGCACCGGCCGGTGAACGGGCCGTTATTGATTATTTAGAGGGCACATGGGAGGGGGAAGAGTACATACCGGTAAGCCTTACCCTGCAGGCCACGCCTTTTTGCAGACAGCGATTCCACCTCCGAGGCGCAGCTTGCTCTCACCGACAGCCTTTGCTGCGGGGAAGGGGTGCACTATGTGCTGCTGGCGCGCCTGGAACGGCGGGCGGCCTGCCCGGCCGCCCGGCTTTTGTGCGAGAACGAGGCCCTGCAGGCCATGGTTTCCGGTGCTGCCCAAGCCGGACCGAAGCCCGCGGCCCATTCACTGCGGGTGGCGGTCGGCGGGTCGCTTTGTGCCTGAGCGTTGGCCGGTTTCCCAAAAACAGCCGCACTTGCCCGTCCGTGGCAAGAAAATATCTTGACATTGCTTTGCAAATGTGCTATTATAATCAAGCACCCAAACGGTGCTGATATCGCGGTGGAGCAGTCCGGTAGCTCGTCGGGCTCATAACCCGAAGGTCGTAGGTTCAAATCCTGCCCCGCAACCATTTTTCAGTTGACAGATTCCGAATGGAATCTGTCAACTTTTTTCTTTTAAAAACAACGAAAAGCCGCAGGTTTTCCTATGGCTTTTTGCTTTATCGGTAAAAATTTCAGAAATCATATTTGTCTATATCATTCTTTTCAAAGAGGTCATACCTAATGAATAAAAGCGAATCCATCAAAGCCGGTCTTCAAAGCGCTTTCAGTCGGGCGAGTTAAAGCTAGCTAAGAGAAAGTGCTACGGATATAAGCCGGACGCCAACGGCGAATTGGTTATTGATTCGGAAGAGGCCAAAATAGTCAACCATATTTTTACGCAGCATCAAAGCGGGATGAGTTGGGGGCAATCGCTGTCGAGTTATCCAAACAGCAGATTCCTTCGCCAACGGAAAAGCGCAATGGAGCCGGGAACAATCACAAGCTATTGTCCAATGAAAAGTATAAGGACCGAGTCCTACTCCAAAAGACAGTCCGCACCGGCAGTGTACAGGTGAAGAATGAAGGCGAAGAGCAGCAATATCTGTACGAGAATGCCCATGCAGCCATCATTTCGGACGAACTGTTCTGGAACGTGCAGAAAATGAAAGCTAGTCGGGCAAAAATTGTCAGTTAAACAGCTTTTTGCTACAATGAAGAAAACACATGGAGAGTGGTTTCGGTTGCGCATCATCACAAGAATCACCCCCTCCCGGCGCAAAGAAAAAGCAGAAAGAGAAGCCCCTTCGGGTAGCAGCTTATTGCCGCGTCAGTACGGAACATCCGGAACAGGAAACCAGCCTGGACCTTCAGGTCCGATACTATACACAGCGGATTGAAAGCACCCGGGATGGGTAAACGCCGGCGTTTTTGCAGAAAAGCCTCCGGGCTGAGTATAAAGCGCCGCAAGGAATTTCAAGAGACTTCTGGATAGCTGCCGGAACGGCGAGATCGATATGGTCCTGGTAAAATCCGTGAGCCGGTTCGGGCGGGATTCTCTGGAAATGTTCAAGATCCTCCGGGAATTTCAGGACTTGGGGTGGATGCCTTTTTTTCGAAGAAGAAGGGGTTCGCAGCCGGGATCGTTACGTGCAGTATTATCTCACGGTCTACTGTGCCTTCGCGCAAACGCAGAGCGAGAACGCAAGCCGGAATATCCGCTGGGCATCGAGCACAGCTTCATGGACGGAACCTCTGGCTATGCGGAGTTTGTCTGCTTTGGATATAAAAGGGATCAGGATGGTGCGCTTTGTCCCGATGAGCCGAACGCCTCCATCGTACGCCGGATGTTTGAGATGCGGCCACCGGCGCCAGCCTCGGTGCTATATCAGACTGGTTGTACCAACAGGGCGTCCCTTCCCAAGCGAGGAAAAGAGCGCTGGAGCCGTGAAACCATCAAGAAGCTGCTCCAGAATGAAAAATACATCGGGAGTGTGATACTCCAGAAAACCTATGTGCGGGATTTATTTAGTCGAAAGCAATGCAGGAATATGGGCGAGAAGCAGCGGTATCTGTACCAGTTTGCTCACCCTGCAATCATCAGCCAGAGAACTGTTTGAAAAGGTGAAATCCTGCATATCTATGCAATAATAAATCGTAATCCGGAAGAAGCCGACGTCCCCGGCGAAAAGGAAGAAGGAAACAGCCATGACTTTTGCGGTGGAAAAGGCATTTGATATAGTTTTGGATGCATTGATTGAAAAATCCAAAGATGAGATTGATGATATTCTGCAAAAGAGCAAGAGGAAAAGATGTTGCAGAAAACATTGGAGTGTTTCACCGAACACGCTTTAGCCAACGTAGAATACAGAAAATTGGCCTATGTAAATTGTCCTGAAACAATCGCCTCTTTGAGTGAAGAGGCTTTAGACCCGTCATGCAAGACATAGAAGCTTTAAGAGATTATCTTCTCCCGGTAGTTCGGCAGTCTTTCGTGACAGACGAGGATATCGACTGGAATCAGCTTGCTTTGATTCTTGCGCAATATTATAAACAACGGGCGCAAATCACAATTCAGATATATGAAATTTCCAACCAGCTTCAACGAACTGAGAGCCGGGTGCTGAAAGAAATCGGGGAAATTCAAACTATTATTAAAGCAGACGAAGAATCAAAAGCGAGCAGACGCACAGAAAGAGCTATATTATAGAACCTTTGTTCAGCGTAAAGTAAATTCGTTGATCCGAACGGTAGTTCAGGATGTGTATTCGTTCATCTTCAAGCAGTCCGTTCAGTACATGGCAAATGAAGATTCGACGATTGTTGCGTTTGAAGAACTAAAAAAGTTTAAAGATGTACTCAATAAAAATGCAGATGTGCATTTTATGAAAAAACCAATCGTGGGGATAACCATTGATCAAACGGTAGCCTCGAACCGCGAAAAATCCAGATAATGCCGGCAGATTTTATCAATGGCGTTTTATTGCCTCATGCGCGGAATCAAATTCAACTTGTTTTGCAGCACAAAGAAGTTCTTTCGCCGGAAGTTTATTATGCAGTTCTTATGCTTGAGCAGAGACTGAAAGTAATGCATTACTGCAAGCGGTTTCACAGGGCGCCGGTAAAATGATGGAGAATTCGAGTTATCAAAAGAAGATGTGGCAATACTTTTCAATAGCCTAGCTTCCATGGCTTTGGATTTACAACCGCTCTACAGGAAAGGACGGTGAAGGTGGTGAAGAAATATGCAAACACATGAACAGCAGATCATGCTAGCAGAAGTTCAAGCCAAATTGGCCAGGGCAGAAAACTGCTTGACAGCGGTAAACTACTACCCGCAAAAGAATGCCTTACTGCACTGCAAGAAAAATACGGCATACAAAATTGTGGGTGATGGAGAAATTTATTGTCGCTTAAAATGGATTTTAGTCTAATATTACCTCCGAGCATGTTGATTTTTATATGCTGCTGTTGTACAATGATTGTGAGATAAAACCTCACAAATCAATATTTAAGGCGGAAGTAATGATGCTATCTTTCAGATTTAGGAGGGTGTATGATGCTTTGCCAGTTCACGGTGAAAAATTTTCAGTGTTTTAGAGACGAAACCACCTTCGACTTACAAGCAACAAATATTTCTGAACATGATGAAAGTTTAATTACAAACGTTGATGGGGAAAAATTTTTGCCATTAGGCGTAATTTACGGTCCAAATGGGGCTGGAAAATCTACAGTGTTGCACTCAATGTACACTTTAATAACAAAAATAATGCGCCCAATTTGCGCAGTAGGATGTGATAACGAAGAATGTCTTAAGAAAAACGGGAATGCGTATATTAACCCTTTTCGCTTTGACAAAGAGAGCATAAATAATCCGACAGAGTTTGAATTGTTTTTTCAGGACAGAGAAAAATGAGTATCAGTATCTGATTAGCTTCTTGAAAAACAAAGTGGTAAATGAAGAACTCTACAGAAAATCTATTTCTGGAAGCAGATATTCAACGCTTTTAAACGCAGAAACAACGGAAAGGCTGAACTCAAGGGATCATTTAGAACTTATAATTGTGATAACATTTCTGACAATCTACCCTTGTTATCCTTTTTGGGTATTACGCACAGGAGAAATTCTACTATAAAGATATTGTTGATTGGTTTGAAAATGGAATTTACTTTATTAATTATGGAAACCGAAGCAAGATGCAAAGGTTCCAATTGCAAGATCGGAAAGGCTGAAATCTTTAGTCGCTAAGATGATTGCTGAAATGGATTTGGGAATCGCTGATTATAGGGTCGAAGAAGATGATGACGACTTAAATGTATATACGGAACATATTGTTGGTGGACAAAAATATGAGTTGCGGTTAGAGGAAGAATCTAATGGTACAATTAAAGTCTTTGGAATTTTACCATATTTAGCAGATGCATTATTATTGGATTTACGCTGGTAATAGATGAATTGGATGCCAAATTGCATCCAATGTTATTTAAAGTATGTTATTAACTTGTTTACCAATCCTTCAATTAATAAAAAGGTGCCAATTAGTTTTCACGTCACATGATCTTTCGACCATGAATAGTGAAACGTTTAGGCGAGATGAAATATGGTTTGTTGCAAAGGTGAAAACAGTGCCTCATTTGTATTCTTTGATAGAGTTTAAAAATGAAGATGGAAAGGCTGAAAGAAAAGATGCGCGATATGATAAACGATATTTAGAAGGCCGTTATGGTGCAGATCCATATTTTCGTAAAATAATTGATTGGGGTGAATATTAATGGCATCACCTCAACACAGAAAAAAAACCTCGGAGAACTGAATATCTTGAAAGCGCCGAGAAAAAGATATATATATTTTTGCGAAGGAACACAAACGGAACCACTTTATTTTCAAGGTTTTTGCTGATGCCATAAAAGTAATGCCATCTATAAGAACTTGGTCTACGTCCACATAGAGGAGTTGGTGCAGATACTTTAAGGGTGATTAATTCAGCGGAAGAATATGTCAAGGCAAACCAGATAAAAAACGCAGATATTTGGTGTGTATATGATCAGGACAGTTTCCCCGCACGAGACTTTAATGCTGTTTCAAAAGAGCTTCTTTGTTGAATGACGGGCCAGGGGATGTCTATATAAGGTTGCATGGTCAAATCAATGTATTGAGTATTGGTTCATCTTACACTTTGAGTTTTATTCATCAAATAATGATAGAAAATACTATCGTGAGTTTCTTCATAAGAAATTTCGACAATTGGGATGGAAAAAATACGAAAAAACAACTCAAGAATTATTCAACATTATGACAGAAAAAGGCAACCCGAAACGCGCCATTAAATGGGCGGAAAAAAGATTAAAGGAGTGTAAAGGCTTAACGGATGCGCAATCTGCTCAGCAACAAAAGTTCATTTGCTTATACAAGAATTAGCAAAATATTTACCAGAGGAACTTCAAAAAATATTTGTAATAATTATATGTCTCACACTTGTTCGGAGGTGTTAAGACAGATTATTTAAGCAGAGTAGGTTGAGATTTTAGTTCTCTCGAAATATCTTTTTTTTTGGAACGACACGCCATTTCAGTTGACAGATTCCGAATGGAATCTGTCAACTTTTTTCTTTTAAAACAACGAAAAGCCGCAGGGCACCCTGCGGCTTTGGCTTGATGGCGGTGGATGAGGTGCGTTTTTTACAACCGCTTTTTATGTTCTGTCCAGGTATTTCTGGTGTGCAAGCTGAGCCATCTGGCTGTATTTTTGGGCCTCTTCTTCTCTTCCTGCCGGGCCAGCAGCTTGGCCTTTACCTCATAAAGCCAGTCATTGCGGCAGTTTTTCCTCGCCATAATACTCGTATTCGTAAGCGAACGCCTGTGCAAGCGCCTGCTCGGCCTCTTTTAGCTCATTCAACTCCAGGTATGCCTCCGCTGCGCTGAGCTAGGCGGGCACGCAGATGCCAATTTCGTCAATGGCCTCAAACCGCCGGATGGCCTCTTCGTAACCCTCTATAGCCTCTGCCAGCCGGTTCATTTTTTCAGAACACCGGCCCTGTTGTAATAGGCCCAGGCAATGAGCGGGCTCTCGTCCGGGAGGGTCTTCCGCCGAAGCTGGAGGGCCTGCTGGAAATACTGGTCAGATTCTTCCAAACGCTCCTCATGATATTTGGCCCATCCCATCATGGAATAGCACAGAGAGCTGCCGGTCTCTCTGGGGAAGGGGGAACAGTTTGGATGATTTCCAGCGCAGGCGGCCTCTTGAGAAAGAAGGGCGTACTGCTCCATGCACCGCCGCTGGTTGGCAATGTAGTAGTGGTACCAGCTCTCCCGCACAGGGGTGGGGTGAAGGGTGATAAGCCGCTCGAAAATGGCAATGCTTTTATCCCGCAGAAAATATTCCGCGCAGGCCTCTCCAAGCCGTTCCATAAAGGGCACATTGAAGGGCACGGAGGGGTCGCACCATTTGAGATAGTAGGTTTCCGCCAGGGAGAGAAGCACCTGTTTCTCCTGATATTTGCAGTGAGTAAACCGGCTTAGCCGCTGGGTGAGGTTTTCCACATAAACCTGGCAATCCCCGGGCAAACCCGGGGTATTTTTGCACCATGGTGTCCACCATCAGCGGGTGAAGGGAGATTGTGTCGGAAATGCAGTTGTATTGGATGAAGCTGCTGTCAATCAGCTGATCCAACAACATAAAGTCTTCCAGGCCAGTCAGGTCAAAAGAACAGCTCGGTTTCTACCCCTTCCACCGGAAGAAGCGCCATGTTTTTCAAAATGGAAACTTCCTGCGGAGAAAGATGGCTCAAATCGAAAATTTGCCCCATAACCTCCAGCACATGGGCCATCACCAGCTGCGAACGGCGCTGGGACGCCCCGGCGGCACCGCGCAGATAATCCAGCATGGCTGTGGGGGAGAGGTGAGAGGCCTGCATTTGCTTGGCCAGCAGCTGGATGCCGTAGGTGTGAAAACCAATGCGCTGAAACACCTCCCTCAGCGCCGGTTCCTCCTGCGGCGGCAGGGGCCTTTTGTAGAATTTTTTTGAACAGGGCCAGCTGGTCTTCCCAGCGGTTCAGGGGGCTGTACGGCCAGCTCCTGATACCCTTCCTTTTCCCGGCTGATGCGGGAGGTGATAATCATGGAATACCGCCCTCTAACAGCTGGGAAAGCCGGGGGTCCTGCATGTCCAGGTTATCCACCACCAGCAAGGTGTCTGAATTGCAGTGCTCTTTGAGATAGTTCAGCTTTTTCTCGTAATAGGCCTCTCTGGCCTGCAGGGGTGGTCAGGTCCTGCTTTTCGCTTTCCAGGCCGCGAATCAGAAGGAACTGATCGGAAATGAGCATCTCCTGAATATCGGTGTTATAGGTCAACCACACCAGGGTGGCATATTCCCCCTGAAATTTGCGCAGATACTGCCGGGCCAGCTCGCTTTTTCCCATTCCGCCCGCGCCAAAAGAAAAAGCTTGTTGTTCTCGCCCCGAAACAACCGGTGCATCTCCTGCAGCTCTTCCTCCCGGCCCACAAAGTTGGTGTTGTGAACCAGGGCGGTGCTTCGAATTTCGCCAGCCCCCGGGCCCGGGGCTGCCATCTGCGCCGGGCCCGGCGCCGGCTGGCTCTTCGCTTTGAAGCCAGTAGGCAATGCGGGAAACCAGGGAAGAGATGCGCTCTTCTTCCGGGGGCTCGGAACCGTCAGGCTGTGGATGCGCCCAAGGTAATATTTTACGTCGTCGGGCAGGTTCTCTTTGTCGGTGCGGAACGGAAGCAGGCGGATGTCCTCCTTGATGAAACCGGTTGAAGGCGCAGTCAATTTCGTTGAGCACATGCTCTGAATGCGTGGAGTACCGGTTCATAACCAGCAGAAAAACCTTGCACTCCTCAATGGCGCGCACAATGTCCCCGCATATTTGGATTGCACATCCCGGGGGCATACCAGCATTTGATTCCGCTGCTTTCCAGCGCCTGGACGATGCGCTCTACCAGTTGCACAGAAGAGTCGTGATGATAGCTGATGAATACAGAATGTTCCACAGGGCACCTCCCGCTTTGAACTGAAATCAGGCCGGACGGTCTTCCCATTGCCTTGCGGGCGCAAAGCGCCGCACCGAATGACGGGGCGATGCGTCTTTCCCAAGGCGCCGGGCAAAAACAGGGCGTTTACGAACGGCCGTTTTCCACGGAAAGAAGAATGCGGATATTTTCACGGTCTTTCTCGCGCTCTGCATCCGTAAGGTTTTCATAGGGCACCAGGTCGGCGTGAAGCCGCAGGCGAGGTCTTTGCGCTTGCCGTTTTCCGGCTGGCCGAAGGCCCAGTTGTTCAGGTAGTGATACCGGCACCAGCGCATGTGTTCCAGCTGGGCCAGCAGTTCCAGAGTTTCGCCGGGCAGCTTTTCTGCGGACGCCGGCAGCCCCATGGCCTTCAGCATATCCAGGCGCACCAGGTGGTAGTCTGCGGCGCTGATGTTAGACCCCGGGTGAAGGCATCCAGCTTGGCCCCTCTGCCTCTCTGTTTTCCGCTGTCTCTGCCACACCGGCATACAGGTGGCTGTAGCGCAGGTTGATGGCCTTGGCCCTGGCCAGAAGGGCGTCATCAACACAATTTTCAAATCACAGGCGGCTTGTTCCCAGAAGAACAGGCGCACCCGTTTCTGCTCTGCCAGCGGGCTGCTTGCCAGGCCGGCCCCGGCAAAGACGTCGATGTCTTGCCGGGTGGTAGCCAGCAGCAGGTCTTCCAACAATGCGGCCTGTTGCGCCTGTTCCAAAACCAGCAGCAAATCGGCCGTTTCCAGCAGTGCAAGCTGTGTATACCAGGCATCGGTGGAATATCACAGGGTCTTCTATCTGCGCAATGCCGCGGTGCACTGCCGCAAAGCGGTCTGCCGTGCCGAAAATATGGTATTCGATGGCTTGGCCAGGCGAGAATATGTTGCTTTGCAGCCCACGCAGCAGCACTTCTTCGCCCAGCTTGCCAAACCCGAGCAAAACGATGCGCAGCCGGTGCCCATGCTGGCGGGATAACTCAAACATGCCTTTCTGCCGCCAGAACAGGCGGGCAGCGTTTTCCTCCGGGCAGAAAAGATGCAGCAGCGGGCTTTTGACAGCCTGGGTGGACAGAGAACGGCATTGCAGGTACACCGGGCGCTTAGATAATTTTTGCCGGTGCGCTTGGTAGAAGGCGAAATTTTCCTCCTCCGGGCCCACCAGAATATACCGGTGCGCAAGAGCCAGCTCTTTTTTCGCCGTTCACGCCGCGGCGGCCCAATTGCTCCAGCAGAATGGGCTTGGCCGGGCCTGCGCCGTACACCGCCCACTGTCGTCCCGAAGATACCGCACCCGGCTGCCCAGCACCCTGCGAAGCGTGCCAACGGCCAGCACCACCCAGCTGGCGGTGACCAGAGGTGCTGTCCAGCGGGCAATTTCCACTAGCAGGTTGGGCGGGGTATCCCCATAGCTCATCAGGTACATTCCCACACACCGGTACAGGGCATCCAGGAAATGTTCGTCCGACAGGCCTACAAGGCCCACCATCCCCAAATCAGCGGAAGAAAAAAGAGAATCATTTTTCTTCCCGCGGCAGCGTATATTTCTTCATAGGGTACAGCCCTTTCCGCAATGTAATTTGAGCCAATCCTTTTCCTTAATTTTACATCAAAGGGTACAAAATGACAATTGGTATGTTTAACTTCCCACTGAAATGAACGCTCGCTTTGATGGAAACCGATAAGGGCTGCGGAAAATGATATGGCACCATGGGCCCAAACCTTTTTGGGGCGGGTGCGGCCCATGGGCGGGCCTGTCAGTGTAAGGCACACGGGCAGAAATCTATGAAAAGGGCCGCAGGCCGCCAGGAAGCCCTTTAAGGCCCGCCGGGCAGCGCCTGGATATTGCCACAGTGCCCTGCGTGAAAAAACCGGCAATCCGAATGGATTGCCGGTTTTTGAATGGGATGTATCGAGCGCGGAAGAGAGGGGTTTTGAATTCAGAGCGCATGGCCGCGCTGTGGGGCCATGCCGCCCGCCGGCGCGGCAGAGCCTGAAAGCACGTTTGCTCAAGCTGTGCAGGCGAAAGGCTCCGCCGGGCAAAGCCCCGGCGGGAAGGGAAGAGAAGGCTGCAAGGCCGTAATTTCTGCCTTGATGGCAAGCCGCTCTTGCCCCAGCGTGCTGCACTGGGGCCTGGCCGGTCACACTTTCTGTGCTTTCTCCTGCCCGCAGGGGAAGGCCTCCGGGGCGGCGCAGCGGCCCAGCCGGGCGGCCTCTACCATGCGGTACCCGCCGGAAAAATTATAGCACGTAAAGCCGTGCTGTTCCAGAATGCGGCAGGCGATGTAACTGCGCAGGCCGCTTTGGCACATCACATACACCGGTTTGCCCTTTTCCAGCTCGCCCAGGCGCTGGCGCAGCTCATCCAGCGGGATATTGCAAAACCCGTCCACATGCCCCGCAGCGTATTCGGCAGGGGTGCGGGTGTCCAGCCGCGTAATGCTGCCGTCCTGCGGCAATTGCGGCAGGTCTTCCAGGAAAAACTGGCGCAGCCTGCCCTTGGCGAGGTTGTCAATCAGGAAGCCCGCCATATTCACCGGGTCTTTGGCTGAAGAATAGGGCGGGGGCATAAGCAAAGGTCCAGGTCTTTCAGCTGTTCCCCTGTCATCCCGGCGCGAATTGCGGTGGCCAGCACGTCAATGCGCTTATCCACGCCGTCCTGCCCCACAATTTGGGCACCTAAAAGGCGACCGCTTTCCCGTCAAACAGCACCTTCACCGTCATCACCTTGCCGCCGGGGTAATAGCCCGCATGGCTGGCCGGGGCCAGGTATACTTTATTGCAGGCAAGCCCGGCCTGGCGCGCCGCCCGTTCGTTGATGCCAGTGACAGCGGCGGTGAGGCCAAACAGCTTGAGCACAGAGCTGCCCTGCGACCCGGTGTAGCGGCTGTCGCCGCCGCAGATGTTGTCGGCGGCAATGCGGCCCTGGCGGTTGGCAGGCCCGGCAAAGGGAGATGAGGGCGGGCTGACCGGTGACGAAATTTTGCACCTGAACTGCATCCCCCACGGCGTAAATATCGGGGACGGAGGTTTCCATCCGTTCGTTCACCAGAATGCTTCCTTTCAGCCCCAGCGTCAGCCCGGCATCCCGCGCCAGCTGTGTGTCCGGCGCAACGCCAATGGCGAGCACCACAAGGTCTGCGGGCAGGGCCTGCCCATCCTGCAGCAAAACATGCAGGCCGCCGTCTGTGGCCTGAAAACCCGCCACCGAGTGCCCCAGCAGAAGGCGCACCCCGTGTTGGCGCAGCTCTGCGTGAAGAAATGCCGCCATTTCTTCATCCAAGGGCGCCAACACCTGGGGCATCTGCTCTACAATCGTTACCTCCAGCCCGCGCTGGCGCAGGTTTTCGGCCAGCTCCAGCCCAATGAAGCCACCGCCGACCAGCACGGCAGAACGCGGGCTGTGCTGCCGGATGAATGTGTGAATTTGGAAGGTATCCTCCACAGTGCGCAGCGTGAACAGCCGCTTGGCCTCCATGCCCGGAAGGTTGGGCCGCACGGGGCGGGCGCCCGGGGAAAGCAGCAGCTTATCATACGTGTCTTCAAACACGCCCCGGTGGCAAGGTTGCGCACAGTCACCGCCTTGCGCTGCGGGTGAATTGCCAACACCTCGTGGTGCACCTTCATCCGAATGCGAAAGCGCCGCCAGAAACTTTCCGGCGTTTGTAGGGTAAGCTGTGCTGGGTCTGTGATGGCCCCGCCGATATAATAGAGGGCAGGCCGCAGTTGGCATAAGAAATATAGCCCGAGCGCTCGTACACCACCACGTCCGCCGCTTCATCCAGCCGGCGGATGCGGGCGCGGCGCTGGCCCGCCGGCCACGCCGCCCACAACAATCACTTTCATTTACCGCACCACCTTTCCGCGATATCCAAGAAGCCCGCCAATGTCCCACGGCGGAATATCCCATCTGCCTCAGCCGCATGGCCGCCTGGCGGCTTCTGGCGCCGCTGTGGCAATAAACAAACAGCGGCGTGCCCTTGCCTGCGGCCAGCTGCCCAATGCAGTCAATGGCCTGCAGGGGCAGGTTTGGCTGCCCGGCAGGCGCCCCTGCCTGTATTCGCCCGGGTTGCGCACGTCCAGCAGCACAGCCCCCGGTGTCTCTTCAAACTGTTTGAGGCCCTGGTTGATGTCAGGCCCCTTCCAAAAACGGAACAACCCCATAGGCCGCCTCCTTTGCCGCCGGTGCACGGCAGTGCTTTTTACTATTATAGCATACCGCAAAAACGGCCCTTCTTACCGTGACGGCGTCACAGTGTAAGGTTTTTAAACAGACGTTCCGGTGAGAAGTTGCTGACGCCAATGGCTCTCACCACTTTTTCCTGATACAGCCGTTCCATGGCCCGCCAGGCGCCGTAGTAATCGCCAAACGGCTGGTGGACTAAATAGAGATCTATATAATCCAGCCCAAGGGTCTTTAAAGAGGTTTCAAAGGCTTTCAGGGTGTTGTCGTATCCTGCATCCTGCACCCACAGCTTGGTGGTAATGAACAGTTCCTCACGGGGCACGCCGCATTGTTTGATGGCTTCGCCCACGGCCCGCTCATTCATATAGGCCGCGGCCGTGTCGATAAGACGGTAGCCGCAGGCAACGGCCTTTGTCACACACTGTTCGCACTGTGCGCGGTCCGTAATCTGCAGGGTTCCGTACCCGATTATCGGCATTTTCACCCCATTATAAAGCGTTACATCCTGCATAGCAGGCTCTCCCTTCTACATAAAAGGCCGACAGGTATCAACACCCGACGGCCTTCGCGTTTTCCTGTTTTAGAACGGTTTCCCTACGGCCGCATAGAATAGCGGCCGGGAACTATATGCCGGCACATTCCCTGCCCCGCCGCATACTTTCCCGTGTTGCAAAGCGGCACGGGTTTGCAGGGAAATTCTCTGCCGTTCTTTACAGCCCGTCCTTATTCATGAATTTTCATGCTGTGCAGCATCTTGACAAAGCCGGGATCGCTGTGGTCGACAATTTCGCTGTGGCCAAGGTCCAGCTTGGCAATCTGCGCCATATCTTCCTCGCTGAGCTGGAAATCCCAGATATTCAGGTTCTGCTCCATACGCTCCTTATGGACTGATTTCGGGATCACCGTCACGCCCCGCTGCACATTCCAGCGCAAGGCCACCTGAGCGGCCGTTTTACCATACTTCTGCCCAATGGCAGTCAGGACGGGATGGGTAAAGATGCCGTGTTTTCCTTCGGCAAAGGGGCCCCAGGCCTCGGGGTGGACGCCGTATTCCTTCATCAGGGCCAGGGCGTTTTCCTGCTGGAAGAAGGGGTGCAGCTCAACCTGGTTGACAGCGGGGGTTACCTCTACCGTTTCACACAGGTCGGCCAAGCGGTTGGGGTAGAAGTTGCACACGCCGATGGCCTTCAGCTTGCCTTCCTTATAGGCTTCCTCCATGGCCCGGTATGCGCCGATGTAGTCGCCCATGGGCTGATGGATGAGGTACAGGTCGATAAAGTCCAATCCCAGATTATTCATCGAGGTCTCAATGGCTTTCTTTGCCCCTCGTAGCTGGCATCCTGCACCCAAAGCTTGGTGGTAATAAACAGTTCCTCACGGGGCACACCACATTTTTTGATGGCTTCGCCCACGGCCCGCTCGTTCATATAGGCCGCAGCCGTGTCGATAAGACGGTAGCCGCAGGCGATAGCGTCCAGCACGGCCTGCTCGCACTGGGCAGGATCCGGTACCTGAAACACGCCGAATCCTTCCAGTGGCATTTTTACTCCATTGTTTAACGTGACAAATTCCATCATTTTTCTTCCTTTCTATATTTTTTAAAATTTATTGTAAAAGGGTTCAGCAAAAGCGTTCGCATCAATTCAGCGAAAATACCTGTTCCAGCCACTGGGCATAATCCTCTACCCAGCCGCCATCCCCGCCAAAGCCGTGCGGCCAATCCTGCAGCACGATGCGCCTGGTGGAAATGCCCACATCCTGCATCAAGTCATATTGGGCCTCAAACTGCCGGTAAAACGGGTCCTCCGTCCCATAGCAGTAAAAGGTGGGCGGAAGATCCCCTGCCCGCAGTGCCTCTTCGTCCATGGAGGCCACGCTGAGCCGCCCATAAAAGGAGTAAATCATGCCCGCAGCGGAAGCGTGGGCCGGAACAGCGTCCAATTCATCCGGAACGTAGTCCGGGTCCAGGGCCGTGGGTAAAACGTCCTCGTCATAGTGAAGGAAAAATTCCCCGCCTGAATCCGCCGGCAGAATAGCCCATGACGGCGATATCGTTGGGGTCAATTCCGTAGGCATCGGCGTTTTTGCGAATAAACCGTACGGCCCGGGCCACATCCAATGCGCCTTCTTCCTGGGTGTAGGGCCGCAGGCGGTAGTCCACGATAAAGGTCTGGTATCCCAGTTCCCGCAGATGGGCGGCAGTGGGCAGCGTGTCGGTATAGTTGCCGCGCACCTGAAAGGCCCCGCCCGCCAGCAGCACCACGGCGCCTTTTACCTCTGTCCCCTCCCGCACAGGGATGGCGGTGAGATAGGGGCGGAAATCTACGGGGTCAAAGTTGGCTGTGGTTACCTCGGTTTGTGCCGGAAATTTCCCTCTTCCCACAGGTATAACGCCTGGATTTTAGTGGGGTCGGGCGCCGTGTTAAGTACGGTTTCGTTCCCTTCCGGCTCCGGCAGGCGGCGGCTCGTGATATTGTAGGCCCAGTCGGTGTAGCGGCCGCTGCCATAGTTATAGCTTTCCGGAAAGTCGGACGGGGTGGCCAACGTATCCTCGTGGGTACCGTTCCTTACTTCCGACTCCTCTTCAAACAGAGAGGGCCCGGCCGATGACTCCTGACCGGACTGCGGCTGCGCCGGGCCCTCTCCTGCCTGTGTGGCGTCTGAAACTGTGTCGCCGGAGCACCCGGATAAAAGCAGCACCGTCAGAAAAAGCGCCCCGGTTTTCCAAAGCATCCGTTTCCAAATCCCTTGTTTCATTTAATTCCCGCCTTTCTATCCGTTATTTGCTGAACAGCCATCCCATAACGGCCCTGTCATGGGCAAAGGCCAGGCCGCCGGCGTGCTGGTCCGTATACCCCGCTGGGTACAGTAGGCCTCATCTTTTACATCAAGCACTACGAGCCTGTCTATCTCCTTTTCGGTCAGTCCCTGTTGCTTATAAAGTTCGCGCAGCGTCCCGTAGGCCTGCTGTAAAGAGCCGGCCCCGTAATAACTGTCCTCTGCGCCAATGGCCAGGTAGACCGGCGTCTTCGCCTGTGCCAGCACTTCCAAATCGCCGTCCCAGCGGGTGCTGGTGGCGAGGTAGGCCGCATACAGCTCCGGGCGCTTTCCCAGTACTAGGGGAGCCTGTCTCCCCACCGCCGGACATCCCGTGAAGATACACCTTTTCCGGGTCGATGTTGTAATGGGCCAGAAAGTACTCTGTCAGGGCAATGGTCATATCGGCGGAGGTTTCGCCCCAGTCATTCAACTGCGTGGAGAGGACAATCATTTTATCGTTGTATTTCGGCGCCTCTGTGCCGAAGTCCTCCGCCATATTTGCGCCGACGCCCTGAAAATACAGTCCTTCCCAGCCGGGCAGTGTAATAAACAGCGCATAAGGCTCGCTGCCGTCGTAGCTTTCCGGGATGTAGCTGCTGTAGTGGATGTCGCCGTATTCTTCCGTATGCAGAATATTGTCATTCAGAAATCCGCGCTGCACCTGTGTGCCGACGGTGATGTCCGCCGGTGCTGTGGGGGCTGTATCCGGCTCTTTTCCCGGCTCGGATGCATGGAATGCATCCTCTTCCGCCTGGGAAGGAGTCTGTGATGCGGAAGGGGCGCCGCCGGCCGCCCCGCAGGCTGCAAGGCACAACAGAATGCCCAAAAGGAAAAGGGCAAGCAGGTTCTTTTTCCATCTCAGCACGTTTGTGTCACCTCTTTTTCTGGCATTATTGTACTCTCCAAACGGAAAAAAGTACAATGCCGGTTGTGAAATATGGTATAATCAAAACGCATAGTGAACAGAAAGGGGTGTCCCACATGTTTGAACTCTACCAACTGATTCAGCTGATTGCCATTGCGGAATGTGGAACCATTTCCAGAGCCGCTGAGCAGCTGCATCTTTCTCAGCCGGCTTTAAGCCGCTCCATGCAGAAACTGGAGGATATTTTGCAGGTCACGCTGTTTGACAGGCAGAAGAACAAAATCACCCTTAACAAAAACGGAAAGCTTGCTGTGGAGCAGGCCCGGCGGGTGGTGCGGCAAGCGCAGGACCTGATGGATCAGGTGCGTGCGTTTGATCGCAGCCAGCGCACAATCTCTATCGGCTCCTGTGCGCCCGCCCCTTTGTGGAAGCTGGTGTCAATGGTCTCCCAACTTTACCCGGAAATGACCGTCTCATCTGAAATGAAGGACACGGATGTGCTGCTTGAGGGTCTTCAAAAAAGGTGGGTACCAGTTCATCATTCTCCCTTTTGAATGGAAGGAACCGGAATACTGCTGTTTTCCCTTTGAAAAGGAGCAGCTGTACTTCTCTTTGCCTCCCGCCCATCCCCTTTCCGGCGCCGGGGGACTCTATTTTAAGGACATTGACGGGGAGAGTATCCTGCTGTTTTCCCAGATCGGTTTTGGAGGGAAGTATGCCGGAAAAAGATGCCGCTGACCCGCACCCTCGTCCAGACAGAGCAGGAGGATTTTCAGGCGCTGGTGCAGGCTTCCGCACTTCCGTCCTTCGTTTCAGATTTGACCATCCGCTGGTCCGGCAAACCGGAAAACCGCGTGGTAATTCCCGTACTGGACCCGGAGGCCACCGCCGTCTACCATAAAATTTTGTTTCGTTGGTTATGGGCACGGTTGGCGGAATTTTGTTCGCGCTGGGCATGTGCATGTGCATGCTGCCGCAGTGGAACGCATTTACCCAGGGCGTTGTTGTCTCTGCCGTTGGCGCAGTGGTTTTGCTGGCCATGCTTGTTGTGCGCCGCAAATGGAAGGAAAGCCCGCCGTCCGGCTGAATGGAAAAGCTGTTGCCACGGTTCTTTTGGGGGTTGTGGGTGCACTGGTGCTTGGCGTTGGAATGTGCATGGTTATGGTTTGAACATGCTGATGTGGGGCATTGTGGTTGGCATTGTTGGCATCGTCCTTCTGATTTGCCTGATTCCGCTTTTGCAGAGGTCTTCAATAAAAAAGAAAAGCTTGAAATTGCAAGGAGGTGGCCCGCGTGAAACGTTTTTGCTGCCGGCGGCGGGCGTCGCTGCCCTGGCAGGGGCTTACGGCTGCCGTCACCGCTTTTGTTCGCCGCAAGAACAGAATAGGATGAAACAATGTAAGAAAGGAGTTTTGACCGTGAGCGAATATCAAATGAAACCCGGAAAACTTGGCGAAAAGATTTTGAATGGATACCAAAAGGTGGAAGACCGGTTTGTGACAACCTTCCTGGATGAAGATGGCTCTTTGAAGACAGGCGGCATGGCAGAGAAGGTAACAGCCGCCTACCAAAAGGTAGAAGATGCGGTAGTTGGCGGCTACCAGAAAATAGAAGGTTCGGTGGTTGGCGGCTATAAAAATAGAAAACGCCTTTGTAGATGCGTTTTTGGAAAAGGCCGAGGCTGCCTCGCCGGGCACAGGCAGCGCCAGCCAGGAGAAGGCCGCAGAAGGGACGCAGTGAAGCGTTCAAAAGGGCAGCGCGCATGCATGTGCTTGCTGCCCTTTTCTTTGTTCGCCCGAAGAATGCATTAACAATTTTCAAACAATTCTGAAACGCTTCCAAAACAAACGTGCTTTATGCTACTCCCATAGCGGCCAGCTGCATCCAAAGTGTGATGGAACAGCTGTGAGAAAATGGAGGAGGGGCGGCGATGGAGCGCTTGAAAAAAGGATGCCGGAAACTCTTTTTTCCTGGCAAAGCCACGATGCTTTTGCTGACGCTTGCCAGCGCGCTGTTGTTGGCGTGGGTTTTTGCCTTTGGCCATGAAGACCATGCGCTGGCCTATTTCGCCTACGTTTTATCTGCATACACGTTGGTTGTGCTGTGCCTGGCAGGGTACCGGCAAGGCAAAAGGCATTGCCGCCGTGAAAAGCAAAACAGGCATGTGAACCGTTATTTGAACGATGCGCTGTTTCGCACCCACGTTTCTCTTTACACTTCTTTTGGCGGTGAATGTCATCTATGCCATTGCCAAATTTGTTTCGGGCATTCTTTTCCGCTCTTTTGGTTTGGCAGCATCGCCGTCTATTATTTTGCCTTGCGGTGATGCGCTTCATGCTGCTGCATCATGCACATCGCAATGCTTTGGGGTGGACCAGATTGCCGAATTTCGAATATAAAAATACAGGCTTTTGCGGCGCCGTTTTGGTGGTGCTGAATTTGGCGCTGACAGGCATGGTGATTCTTGTGGTAACCCAAAACCAAACCTATCGCTACCCGGGCAACCTGATTTATGCCATGGGCGCCTATGCGTTTTACAGCGTTATTACAGCGGTAAGAAATGTGGTAAAATTCCGCAAGCAGAACAGCCCGGTGCTCTCTGCCGCCAAGGGCATCAACCTGGCCTCCTGCACTGGTTTCCATGAAACCTTGCTTTGAAACTGCAATGCTTTCCCAGTTTGAAGTGAAGAGTCACCCGTGTTCCGGCGCGTGATGAATTCCGCTACAGGCGGGCCGTGCTGCGTGGTGCTGGGAATGGCCGTATATGATGGTTCGCGCAACACAAAACCTGAAACATAGGCTGGAACAGCAGCCCGCAGCAGACGGGCGCTGTGGTATAATATAAAAACGCGCGCAGGGCAGGCGTTTCCATTTTGACCCTGGCAGGTTTGATTTTACCCTGGTGGTTTGAGTGGGAATATGGTGAACATTCTTGTTTTGGAAGATGATGCAAAGCTGAACCAGACGGTTTGCACCTATCTGAATGACAGCGGTTTCAGGCAAAGGGCTGCCTGAACGCCAACGACGCATACGAAGAGATGTATAATAACCTCTACGAGCTGATTATCTCGGACATTATGATGCCTGAAACAGACGGTTTTGCGTTTGCAGAAACGGTGCGGCGGGTCAATAAACACGTCCCCATCCTGTTCATGTCGGCAAAGGACGACCTGCCTTCCAAGCAAAAGGGGTTTCAGCTGCGCATTGATGAGTATATGGTGAAACCCATTGAGCTGGACGAGCTTCTGCTGCGCGTTCGGGCATTGCTTTCCGCCGGGCCAACATCGAGATGGAGCGCAAGCTGGTGGTGGGCAATTTAGAGCTGGATGCCGATGGGCTTACAGCGGCAATTGACGGAAAGAAGTCCCGGTGACAACCCGGGAATTCAATATTCTTTATAAGCTGCTCTCCTACCCCAAAAAAAGACCTTTTCGCGGGCACAGCTGATGGATGAGTTCTGGGGCATTGAAAGCAACACCAGCCTGCGGGCGGTGGATGTATATGTGACAAAGCTGCGGGATAAGTTTCGGCCTGCAGCGGGTTTAAAATTGTAACCGTTCGCGGGCTGGGGTATAAGGCGGTGCTGGAATGACGGGTGCAATTGGAAAAGCAAAAGCCGGCTGTGCGCCAATCGCACTTTCCGGGCATTTTGTGCGTGGTGTATTTTTGGCGCTGCTTCTTATGTCGGGCATCCACATGGGCCTGGTTACGCTGATTAACGAGAAAGAATGGAACGATATTGTCGCAGTGACCATCCCCTCTTTATTGGGCACTGGTGGCGGTGGGGCTTACTTTGTATGCCCGCTGGCAGATTAAAAAGACGTATGAAGAGCCAATGCACCGCCTGGCACAAGCTACCGCAAAAGTTGCGCAGGGCGATTTTTTCCGTTTATGTGCCGCCCCTGCACACCGCTGACAAGCTGGATTACCTGGATGTCATGATTTTGGATTTCAACAAAATGGTGGAAGAGCTTGGCAGCATTGAAACACTGAAAACAGATTTTTTTCCAATCTCTCACGAGATGAAGACGCCGCTTTCGGTAATTCAAAACTGCGCGCAGCTTTTTTGCAGAAAGAAGGCCTGGAGGAAGAAAAGCGTCAGGAGTATACAGACGCTATTTTGCAGTCCACCAGAAAACTCTCAAACCTCATCACCAATATCCTCAAGCTGAACAAGCTGGAAAAACAGACAATTGCCCGATGCCCGAGCCGTATGACCTTTGCCAGCAGTTGTGTGAGTGCGCATTGCAGTTTGAAGATGCCTGGGAGAAAAAAGGCATTGATTTTGTGGCAGATTTGGAGGACCGCGCTGTCATCCAGGCAGACCAGGGCTTTTGGAATTGGTTTGGACGAATTTGCTTTCCAACGCCGTCAAGTTTACGCCCGCGGGCGGCACAATCACGCTGACGCAGGCTTCCGGGGAAGGAAACGTCACGGTTTCTGTCTGCGACACCGGTTGCGGCATCGACGAAGAAACCATGCGGCATATTTTTGATAAATTTTACCAGGGCGATACCTCCCACTCCACTGAACGGAAACGGGCTTGGGCTTGCGCTGGTACAGCGAATTTTGCAGCTTTCCGACGGTACCATTACCGTGAAAAGCCGCGTGGGGGCAGGGGCAGCACTTTTACAGTGCAGCTGCCCGCTTCAGTTCAAAGGGAGGGGGCGGCCTCGTGAACCTGCAGAAAGATTTTGTAGGGTATGAATATCAAGAAATCACCGCGCCTGCAGGCAAGGTCTCTTTATCTGGATTGTTATGAGAACTTTGGCTGGCAAATGGACGGAATGTGCCGGTTTTCAGCGGAAAGCGCCACGCAACGCTGCGCATGAAGCGGGACAGAAAGCTGATTCATAAAATGGAGCTGACAAGGCTTCAGCGCCATTTTGAGGCCTGCGCAAAAGAAATTGAAGTGCTGGAAAAATCAAAAACCTCTGTTGCATCCGCGTGGGCCCTTGTTGTTGGCATCCTTGGCACCGCTTTTTATGGCGGGGGCCACTTTTGCCGTAACGCATGAGCCGCCAATGATTCTTCTGTGCATCATTTGGCCATTCCCGGGTTCATTGGGTGGGCCTTGCCCTATTTTTTTGCACCGGCATATTGCAGCTCAAACGGGCAAAAGAAGATTCAGCCATGATTGAAGCCAAGCAGGATGAGATTTTACCAAATTTGCGAAAAGGGCCACGCACTGCTGTAACAGCCCTTGCCGCCAGCCGGCATCGAATTTCGGATGCCGGCTTTTGCGGCAAATTTGGTACAGGGCCCTTCACGGCCTTTGCCAATACAGGCGAAACACAGAGCCCTTTGGCGTGCGGCCAGGGCCTTGCATGCCGGTTGCATGGCCGGCGGGGCCTTGTGGGAAGAAGGGCGGTTCTGGTATAATAAGGCCGGTTTTATGCGCTTGCATTTTTTGCCGGTGACGGCTTGCAAAAAAAGTGCGCGGCGGGCAGGAAAGCATCCGGCATCCCTGTTATGAATTTCTGCAAACAGGAGGCGGCGGCTATGAATAGCGCCAAGCGGCACACCGGGCTTTGCCATCTGTATTGGGGCGATGGAAAGGAAAACGACGGCAGCCATGGGCCTTGCGCTGCGCGCACTGGGCAGCGGGCTGCGCGCGTGACGGTGGTGCAAGTTTTTGAAGGACGGCCGCAGCGGCAGCTGGAACCCTGCGGCACCTGGGGCAAGCAATATATTCGGCGCGCCGGGCATGAAGTTTGTGCCTCAGATGACGCCGCAGAAGGGCTGCCGCCGTGCGCATACCCGCCTGCTGGGCGCCGCGCTGGAAGAACCCTGCGATGTGCTGATCCTGGACGAGGCAGTGCGCGGGCCTGCCAGCTTGGTGGAGGAACCTGCTTCGGCAGGCTGTGTGCGGCCGGGCGCGGGGGTAGCTTACTGGCCGCCAGCCTGCGGCCTGGATGCTGGAAGAGGCAGATTACAGCACCGAGATGTGTTGCCACAGCCACTATGAACGCGGCGTGGCGGCCAGAAAGGGCGTAGAGTTTTAAGCCTCACCCGCCTTTGGCGGCCGAAAGGGGGCACCCTCTTTCTTTTAGGGCAGATATGGTATAATGTTCCTACCAAGCGGATTTGGGCCGCAGGAAAATAAAAGCGCAGGGGCGCGGCCGCTGCACTTTTTGCGAATGCGGGCGGCAAAGCAGGGCCTGAGGATGACCGCTGCCGCGTGCCTTTCGCGGAAAGCGGCCGTGCAGTGGCAGAGAAAGCGCCTGGCGCAACAAACGCCCCCTGGAAAGGCCGGGCCCCTAGCAAGCCCGCCCCGAACCGTGCCGAAGCTGATACAAGGAGATGCACCATGAGCAAAGAACGTGCGCCCTGGCCCCAGTGCTATTACGATGAACTGGACGCCCGCAAACGGAAAGATTTGCTGGACAAAGCCATAGAGAACGGCGAAGGTGCCCCGGAGGAGAATGCGGTGCGCCAGAACTGTGGGCGCTGCGCTATGGCCAGCCGAAAAAAAACATGCCGCCTGCGGACGGCTATGCCGGGCTGTGGATTACCATGAACCTGTGGCGAAGGGATACGGCCTCCCGCTTCCGCGTGCGCGCGGCGGTGAAGGAGCTGAGCGGCATGCTGAAGCAGCTGGGCATCGACGCCCCGCAGGCCAGCAGCCTGGAACAGGAGCTGGTGTACCGGGAACTGGTGCATGCGGTGCGCCTGTATCTTCCACCTGCACAGAGGCAGTTACAACACGCGCTTTTTGGGCATGGTGCGCCTGAAGCCGGAACAGCTTGTGGATAAAATAGTTAACGAGATTTGCGGCGTGGCCTATGAGCTTCCGGAAAGGCTGGGCATGGAAGAGCAGTTTGCCCCGCTGCGCCGCGCGGCCTACGAGGCGTTTTCGGCGGCGTATCCGGAGCAAGTGGGCAAGCTGGACAGCGCCATATTTGAAAAGCCGGGGTAACCAGGCGCAAGCGCCCCCCTGCCGGGGCAGACGGCCTGCGCCATGCGCCCTGCGGGGCCGCAGAAAAGGAATTGCAGGGCTTGCGCTGTTGCGCGGGCCCTTGTTTTATGCCCGCGGGCATGTTGCAGCGCCTGCGGGGCGCAAGGGCCTTTCTGCGGAAAATGCCCGCAATGCGGCGGCCGCCCTGATTTCCATACAGGAATGCTTTATTATGATAAATTGTGCGTGCGTTGCGCAGAATGCGGGAAAGCAAAGGCGTTTTGCGGCATAGCTGCCCGCGGCCCTGGGGCGCAGCGCGATTTTTGAGGAAAGGATGTTTCTTTTGGAATTCTTGCAAGACATTCTGGCAGCCATTGGCGTTGTGCTGAACGGCATCCCGCAGGGCCTGCTGGCGCTTAGCTACGGGTTTGCCTCCGTGCCCACGGCGCTGGGCTTTGCCATTGGCGCAGTGGGGTGCGGCGTGCTGAACTCGGTGGCCCCCCATTTCGTTCCAGGCCGAAACCATTGTGATGGCCGGCAACATGGGCAAAAACAAGGCGCGACCGCCTTTCCATGGTAATGTTTGGCGGCCTTATTATGGTAGTGCTGGGCCTGACGGGTGCATTGTCGGCCATCACTGCCTTTGCGGGCGATGCCATTGTGCACGCCATGATGGCGGGCGTTGGCTTTGTGCTGGTGCGCACGGCGTTCAACATGGTAAAAAGAAAACCAGATGGTGGGCTGGTGTCGGTGGCCTCGGCCGTTGTCATTTATCTCATCACCAAAGCGCTGGACCCCGGCAATGCCCTTGTCTATACCATTGTGGGCTCGCTTATCATCTCCAGCGTGGCGGCCAAGCTGGCCGGGCAGAAGTTGGGGAAAACACCGTGGCGGAAAAAATGTGCCGCCTGAGGCTGGAAAAGCCTGTGGTGAACCTTTCTGTCATTCGCGGCGCGCTTTCCCTTGCCTGCCTCACCATTGGCGCCAACATCGCCTTTGGCAATATCACCAGCGGGATGGGCACAGCCGAGTTGAATGTAGACCACCTCACCGTGTATTCCGGCCTGGCGGATGCAGTGAGCTCGCTGTTTGGCGGCGGCCCGGTAGAGGCCATCATTTCGGCCACGGGTGCGGCGCCGCATGCGGTGTTGTCCGGCGTGATCATGATGACCATCATGGCGCTCATTTTGTTCTTTGGCCTGCTGCCCAAAATTGGCAAATTTGTGCCCAGCCAGTCCATTGCGGGCTTCCTGTTTATTTTGGGTGCGTTTGTCACAATTCCCGGCGACGGCGCCGCAGCCTTTGCCACGGGCACCGCGGGCGGCTCTGTTATTGCGGCTGTTACCATGTCTGTCACAGCTGTGTTTGACCCGTTCTTCGGCATGCTGGCCGGCCTGGTGTTGAAAATGATCGTTGGCGCCACCGGCCTTGCGCTGTAAGCGCCCATCACATTTGAAAGGATGTTTCCCATGCAGGATTACTATACGCTGCAGGTGGCCGGCGTCACGCGCCAGCTTCCCATTATGCAAATCTCGGACAGCCTGGCCATTGCCAGCTTTGTCATTTTGGGCGATTGCGAAATTGTGACAAAATCTGCCCCGCTGATTGAAAAGCAGCTTCCGCAGGTGGATTATCTCCTCACGGCCGAGGCAAAGAGCATCCCCTGGTGCACGAGCTGTGCCGCCTGCGCGGCCTGCCGTATTACATTGTGGCGCGCAAAAGTGTGAAGCCGTATATGAGCCAGCCTCTGACGGACGAGGTGGTGTCCATCACCACCCAGAAGGCGCAGACCCTGTGCCTGGACGGCAAAGATGCCCTGCTTTTGAAGGGCAAAAGGTGGCAGTGGTGGACGACGTTATCTCCACCGGCGAATCGCTGCAGGCCATTGAACGCCTGGTGGAAAAGGCCGGCGGTGAAATTATTGGCCAAAGCTGCCATCTTGGCAGAGGGCGATGCCGCCAAGCGAAGCGACATCATCTTTTTGGAAGAGCTTCCCCTGTTTCCTGTCGGGGCTGAGAAAGAGGCCGGGCCGGGTGCCCGGCTTTTTTTGAGCCGGCAGGGCGCCAAAACGGCAAAGGAGACGCAAGGCAGAACGCCTGCCCCGGCCGCGAAAAAGGCATGCAGCTCCTTTGCCTGTAGGGCGGCACCGTAAAACCATGGCCGCCGCGCCCCGTTTTGCCTGGAGGGGGCATGTTTCATTTCTATCAGGCACGCATTCAGCCGGGCTCTGCAAGCGTTTGTGCGCATGCGAGGGCCCGGTTTTTCGTGGCATTTCGGCCTTTTGGCCGGTTTTGCCACGCACTTTTTTGACAGCCAAAGGGCTGCGCCAGTGGTTTTTCGGCGGGCAGGGTTTCCAAAATGGAAACAATAGTTTGCAATTTGTTTCAAGTAAAATGAAAAGTTTCGGTTGACAAAGGAAGGGCGGGGCTCTATTGTGATACCGTCTGATAGGCAAGTGGAAAAAGCTGCTTTGCGGCCAAAAAATAGAAAAGGCAGAATGCCACAAAACATGAAGATGCACACGTGAAATATAAAATGGAGGTAATTTCGAAATGAAAAAGCAGCTCATAAGCAGCGCCCTGGCTTTTGCGCATTTGCCATGATATTGCCCGGGGCTGTTTTTTGCGCAGGAAAACTTGGCGGCCGCCCCGGCCTGCACCCAAAACGAAGGGTGCCAGGCCCAGCATAAGCCGGGCTGCCCGGTGGGGCAGGCCCTTTGCAGGACGACGACCCGGGGAATATGCCTGCGAACGGGAACGCGCCTTTGAACAACGAAGACGACGACCCGGGGAATATGCCTGCGAACGGAACGCGCCTTTGAACAACGAAGACGACGACCCGGGGAATATGCCTGCGAACGGGAACGCGCCTTTGAACAACGAAGATGACGACCCGGGAACATGCCTGCGAACGGGAACGCGTCTTTGAACAACGAAGGCGGGCAGGCGGCGCCCAAGGCGGCCGGCCCTTATGAGTACAACGGTGTTTCCTACCCGGCATTATCCGATGCGGTGAAAGCCGTTGGGGCACGGGCGGGGACCGTTTATGTCACGGAGGATGCTTTTATTCGAAGCAACGAGATTATCGAGATTCCTGCGGGCGCTGACATTACCATCACCAGCAAAGGCGGGCTGCCTTTCGAATTACAAAAGAGGCACACCGGTTTGTGTTTAAACTGCTGGGCGGAAGCTGACCCTGGAAAACATTGTTTTGGATGGAAACGCACAATGGAAAGACGCCTCCTCCGGGCTGTGGTACGAGCGCACCGCACAGGGCACTGCGGCATCGCTGCCGCTTATTTATGCGCAAGCCCAGGTGGGCGGGCACCCCGGTTCGGGAAGCCGGCTTGTTTTGTCAAGCGGGTGTGTCATCCAAAACTTTATGTAAACCGCGCAGCGGAACAATATCGATACAGACCCTGTTCTGGGCGGCTGGTCCGGAAGTGAAGAGCTTTGCCTGTTTAGCCTGGCAAATACGGATGTAACCATCCATGGCGCCGTTCTGAAGGACAATGCAGTGAAATCGGACGTGGCGTTTTACCGCAATGCCTATGGGCGCGGAATCATCTGCCGGGCATCATTCAGGCAATGAGCTGTACGATTAAAATGAAAGACGGCACGATGGCGCGAAACTGGATTGTTTCAGATGTAGGGCATTCCGCAGAGGACAGGGCTGGCTGGACGCCCAGAGAAGCCGGTATTCCAGTGCGCTGCGCGAAGGGGCGTCGGCGGCCATCTGACGATGACGGGCGGACGGTTTCTCATGGGGGAACCCTGAGCCAGGGCTATGCGGCGGATGGCGGCGCAATTGCCGCGCTTGATGCCGAAATCGTTTAACCGGCGGCAATATTGTGGATAATGTTGCCGAAAGGTTTGGCGGCGGGGTGCTGATGTGGGACACTGGATGCAAATTTACCATGAAGGGCGGGCGCATTTCGGGAACAAGACGCTGAACCGCATAGCCGGCTATGACGACTCTGTGCGCAAACAGTTGGCTGTGGCGGCGCCCTGTGCATGACGGGCGGCGATGCCCAGGGCTCTGAACTTCGTATTGCCGGCGGGGAAATTAGTGACAACAGCGCCGTGCAGGGCGGCGGCATCTGGCTGAACCGGTGCAGCGGCGAAATCAGCAATGCAGCCATACGGGGCAATAAGGCCTTGCCGGCCGCGGAAAACATGTTGGGGGCAGGCGGAGGCATTCTGTTTGCAAACGGCACACTGGCCCTGGACGGAAACACGGAAGTAAGCGGAAACCACGCCGTGCAGGGCGGCATTGCGAACGGCGCAAGGGGCAGCTTATTGTAAAGGGCAGGGCCGGCATCCGGGGAAACGAGGCAACCTCCCTTGGCGGTGGCCTGTGCCTGAACGGGGCAGGAATCTCCAGCATTTTGATGGAGCAGGCAACGATTGCAGGCAACAAAGCCAATGCGAAGAACGGCGGCGATGCAGTGTTTATCTTTTCCCCCAGCGAAAAGGAGATTCCCAAATTTTTCTGAATGCGCAAAATTCGAACTGAAGGGGGGATATTGTGCTGCATGCGGCAAATGAAAAAGCGCTTCCGGTTCTTTCCCTGAACGCGGCGGTGCCTGTAAGCAAACGCTATATGGTGAAATTTTATGATGCGGCCTATGCAACGCGCGGCCGAAGGCTTGTGGCACCGGGGCCTATGGCCTGCCGGGAGAAAAAGCAATTTCAAGCGCAGAGCCCTATGCGCAAAGCTTCCAAAATAATGTGATGGATGTCATTCCGGGCAGTTTGCTTCAAAGAGCTCACCGCCCTTGTGCTTGGCAAGAAACCGGCCGTGCCCGCGCCGGCAGCCAGCACGGCGCCCGCCAGTGCGCCGGCCGCCGCAGGGGCGAAAAAGACCCGAAAACCGGCGTGCCAAACACAGGCGGAATAGCCCTGCGCCCGAACACCCGCTTGAGGGCAACGGCTTTTTGTGCCCGTGATGCCGGGCAACGTGCGAAAACGCCGGTTTGGGCCAAAGGCCGCTGCCATACGGGCATCTCGGGATGAAAGGCGAGGCGGCCCTTGCACAAAGAAAGGCGCGGAGCCCGTGCGTCAAACCCTTCCGTACGGGACGGTGCCGCCCTGATGGCAAAACAGATTTGAACAAAAACGTGCATGCCGGCCCGGCATGCACGTTTTGTGCTGCCGGCCGCATGTGCGGCGTATGCCTTGACAATTTTGCCTGGCGTGCTATCATCATATCAAAACAGTTGATATATCAATGGTTGATGTGTCAAAGAAAGCGGTTTTGAATGGAAAAGACATTTCATATGCTGCTGTACCGTGCTTTCCACGCCCAGCGCAATTACCTGCGCCCTCCTTTGGCGCGGCTGGGGCTTGGCGCGGGCCAGCCAAAGCTTCTTTCGTACCTGGCCGGGCATGGGCCTTGCCGCCAGAGGGAACTGGCCGGCTATTTTGAAATAGACCCTGCCGCCGTGTGCCGTATGCTGGATTCTTTGGAAAGGGCGGCTTTGTTGCGCGCAGCGCGCATCAGGCGGACCGGCGGGCAGACGAGGTGAGCCTGACGCCAAAGGGCCGCGCGGCCTGTGCCGAATGGCAGGCGTGCTGCCGCGCTGGAGCAGGAGATGCTGCAGGTGTGAAAGTCCAACTATATATGCGTTAAAGCCAACTATAAATGCGATAAAGGCATTTTTAGAAACGCAAAGGGCCAACTATATTTGCGACAACAATTAAAAATCGCCACCATCCGAGTTTTCGGGTGGTGGCAATTTGTTTGATGCTGGACATCGTAATATTTTTCCAACTGAGTTCGTTTGATTATATTCGCAGAAATCAAAACGGACTATACGCGAACGAAAATCTCAGCGCAAAGAGAATGATGCCTTTTGATTTTTGCAAGTGCATGGCTATGTGTTCCCGAGAACAGCATTCAATAAATCTTCATGAGAGGGCTTTCCTTCTGGGTGATTTCTTTTTTGCTTCTGAGATTGAGCCGCGCAAAGACCCGCTGGATAAAATCACTATCAGCAATTGACGATACTTCTATCCCGGCGGCAATTTGCTTATGCTTTCTCAATCTGCTTTTCATCGTACATAGAACCCACGACCTGCTGGATGCTAGCAATCGTGCGGCGAATCAAGGAGGATATATCGATTTCTGCTGCATTCTGCGAGATGCTGCATAACTTCCTGCTGGCTTGGCCTCACTCAATTCGTGCTCGTACTGTTCCTTGCTGCCGCGCATGATTTTTTCGATTTGCTCCTGCGCCAGGTTCGCTTGCACGCTCAAGCAGCAATTTCAGGTTTGGATAACGCCGCTTCGAAACCGCAGCAATAAATTCGGGACTGATTGATTTTCGATTGGATTTGAGATATTCGTCCATGCTGCAATGTACAAAAGACACCGCCTGGTCGATAATCCCTTTGGATTCTTCATAAAACGCTTCGACCAATTCTTCCGTAAGGTCAATATGCTCATCGAACCACTGGTAACAAAAAAGCTGGCTCATGACGTGGGAAAAAATTTTTCATTCCCGCAATAACCCGAAGCATTGATTTCTCGACCGAGCCGGCGCGCAGTCCGCTGCTCTTTGAACATTTGACGTAGGCTTCCGTCGTGCCGACCGCACAGAAAGCCATCTTCGTTTCGTTTGTGATGACCATCAGTGCTTCAAAGCTGGATTCCTTAGTGGTTTTAAAATCAATGAGCTGAATTTCGTCTAAAATAATAGTTCCAATGGCGAACAGCTCAATCAGCTCGATGACCTTGTTCATTTTGCCGGCCAGCGTCTTTATCCTATCGATTTGCTTTTGATAGATATCGGTATTCAGCGCAAAGTCAGTGGCTTTTCCGATGCCAGAATACAAGGCTGAGAAGTTGGAATTGGGCTGACAGGAAATCGTCAAATAGACGATTTGTGAATAACCTCTCCATCAATATGATGCCGGATGACCTGCGGGTAGCGGCTGACAAGGATTTTGATGGCGCTTGATTTTCCACAACCGGAGAATCCCAGCATATTGAATCCGGTGTTTGCTGCTTCAGAAACGTCACCCACCAATTTGATTCTTTTTACACCGTCCTCATACACTTCGCGCGGCTTTCTAAGACGATAAGAATCGCAAAGGGTGCGGTAAAACTCCATTTCCAATTCCTGCTCAAACGGGCGCTACGCGAACGATGTGCGAATCTGATTGACCAAAAGCGACGGTCCAAACGAGAAAGTTGCTTTTCGGCCACATCGTATTGATTTAGGCCATATGTATAATATCGTGCGACTTCACCGATGTCGGTAAGCGGATACGGCAGGGCTTCGATATAAGGGTTGCCAACATCCATGGGCGCTTTGCTTTATGGTAAATTGCATCTACCACTGACCCGTTTCCGCCCGCAGCATATTCTTGGTCGCTGTATTCGTACCCTTTACTCATTCATCAAACTCCTCCTCATTGAACTCCCTAATTGCGTCGCTGGCGCTAACAGGAAGAATCGGCCCATTCCCTTTTTTCGGAAGCGATTGTACAGCAGCTGTTTCTATAACCGTTTCCTCTTTAGGGATTATGGGCATTTGCTGTGCGCGAGCCTTTTTTCTCGGCTGCACGATTCGCCCGCAAATTTTCTGTGGAAGGACTAAGATGCCGCTTTTGTGCTTCGGAAACAATTTTGGCTTGCCGGTCACGAATGGCGATATCCATCTGCAAATTTGTTTCACGTCCTATGGCGTCATCATCCTTTTTCTTGTTGTGCAGTGCATTGTATTCCGACAATGTCATTCCCTCATATTCTTTCATGCCGGTTTTTTATAATTCAAAGATGCCGTCATCAGCTTTCCTTCTCGGATATAGTATAAATGGCCGATGTTGCGCGGGTCGATGCAGGCGCTTTCTAATTTCTTCTTGCCATGAGTAGACGCCAAGTACATATACGCAGCAACGCTTCGTCTTGCAAATTGATATAAAACAATCCTTTGAAGGTGATTCCTGCGCGGCCGACAGAGGCTTTGACCGGCAACAGAAGCGAGTGACGGAACATGACTTCATTTGTAATGGGGCGAGGGCTACCGTTCAATGATACGCCATACTTCCAAAGGTCAATCGGGCAGGGGCTCACATTCTGCTGGCGCATATCCTTTGTCAACGGATACTTTTCCATATATTTGCGGTTATGCCCGACAATGTAGGTGAGTAAAACCGCCTCAAACTCCTGGATGTTGAGGATGGCCTCCCTGGTGGTGGTTAGAGTCATATCGTTTTTCAATCAACCCTTTCCCTTCCAACAGTGAATTCTGTGCAGCATGGATTTGGTGAAAAGCTGCTCGACCTGCCCCTTTAAGGAAACCCGTCGCCGGGGGAAACCAATTCTTTTGCAACACCCAATTTGCAGCAAATCGTATCCATCGCGTGAGAAATATATTCGGCGCCATAGTCACTGCGAAGACGAAGCGGCAAGATTTTGGACGGCCATTCATTTGCCCCAATTTGAATGCCGAAGCGGTTGCACAATTCTTGCTTGTCATCCAGAAGATTCAAAAGCAGTTGGTGATTCCCAGTACGCTGTTGTTGTCAAACGCAACGGAGTAGGCAACAATCATACGGGTATATACGTCTATCATGACATATACGATGGGGCGGCCGACCGTCACAGACGGGTTTTCAACCGATACCAGCGAAAGGTCGATTTCACACTCGTCTACTTCCCACAGGTCGCCCGGCCCCATGACGCCCTGCAAATTGTCAGAGAGTAAAAGCCGTTTGTTGTTCCGTTGCTCACGAGCGGACGTTTTTGCTTTATCGATTTCCTCCCTGTGGAACGCGGACTCTCGTATAGTTCAAAATTGTTTGAGGGTAGGGCGCAGATTATCCGGTAAAACGCTAACACGTATTCCTGTAGGTGTCTCTTCTTCGTTGATGAAATGCTTTTTCAATCATGGTCGTAAGCATCTTTTTAGTCTTTGCCCTTCCGATTAAAAAAATCTTTGATTGCTTCATCAAAAATAGGTTCTGATTTCATCTGTCGGGGAACGCCTTTTCCCAAAGCGTTCATTGTAGGGTGCCCTGTTTTCTTGGAGTACTTATAGGGGTTTCTTTTCCCGGAACGAAGTGAACGTCCGTCCACAATGGCAGCCATATCAAGACCGCTTTGGAGGAATCTGCGAATGGCTCTCCATGCAGCATCCGCTGAATTCCCAAATCCTCCATTGTCTTCTTCAAGTTGGTTTTGGTTGTTTTTCCATACAATTTTCATATAGCGGACCATACTCTTGCATAATAAACTGCATCAGCGCTTGTTTCTTTAAATAATTTTCATCTTTTAAATCGGGCAGCAGAATATTGGATGAATTGCTTTTTTCTACACGTGCGGCTCCTTTAGCCCATTTAACTAAATCCTTTGAAGGCAACAAAAAAATGGTCAGTTTTTTTGTGTTCATTTCGCAAAGCGAAAACAAACCGGCCCTGTAACCGATGACTCTGTATTGAGTCTGCTCAATCGTGATAATATCCGTAACACGGACTTCTATTTCAGCCATTTTTCAATTCTCCTTTGTGTTCATGAAGCAAGTCCCGAAAATTTAGCGGCTTTGTCATATCTACGACTATCAGTTTTCTGGCGATAAGCTTTTCAGCAGGGAAATTTCATCCGGGAAAAATTCCGCGTTATAAAAGGCAACGACATTGCGGATGTTGTCAGCCATCGCGCGGTTCATTTCGTCTTTTGTGAACAGACGAAACGGTACGCCTTTGCTTTTTTTCCCAATACATTTTTTCGATATACGCTTTTCAATAAGTCGATTTTGAGATTTGAACCCTTCCAAACTGCTTTTCACGGAAATCGCGATTTCTCCATTGGTTCGTGTCACAAGGAAATCTGTCGTCATCACAATCGGGTTCCCTTGACGGTCCGCCGGATGCTTGATGCCATAGTTTTCCGCGATTTGCATCGTTTGCGCAAGGTCGAGCGGAAACTGCCCGGACGTCCAGCGTTTTGTCATCCCACCGGAGCAGATACCAGGCGATTACCTCTCCTTGCGAGCAGGTGTATCTGGCGGCCGGTTTTCCAGTCAATCGGGTTTGCTGCCGTCCCCTGGAGCCAAACTCTCCCGTTTGTATCAAGGCTTATAATCCCGGTTCCGGTGCCCCGGTGCTCCTTGAATTTTCCTTTTGCGATTTTCTGCGCATGTGTTATCCTCGCTCTTTTTAGTCGGTATTGCCCGCGACCGGTCCTCTCAGCAATTTGCAATTCTGCCATTTTTTTGCAGTATCCGCTTGGCGGCATCATACGACCCGCCACTGTATTCCATTTCCCGTATCGTGACGGGAGCCGTTTTTTGTTTCATATAGCGAATGAACATCTGACGCTTTTCCCGGAAGTAAACTTTGAGCAGCGAGGGGGCAGGGATTCTTGCGAAATTCGTAAAATTTCCCGCTGAAACTCGTACCCGCACTTGTGGCGGATGGTAAAACTGGAGCCGCTGCCGGCAAAACCGCCTATATACTCAAAAATCAGGTGCTATCTCCTTGATTTCCGCCCGCAGCGTTTCTTCGAGCGGAGGAATCTGGGCTTTGCACTTTTGCACCAGGGCCGCAGCAAAATTTCTTGTATCCAATCGTAAAGGTTTGACCGCAATCCTCATGCAAAATCGTCACCTGCTCTTTTTTGGTACTTTACCAATTTAAAATTCCCAAATTGACGGATGGTTTTTTGGTTTCTTGCGGCGTGTGATAGTAATACAACGGCACCGGCTTCCGCCCAGAAAGTCGAAAGCTCGTATCTCCAACACTTTGCCGCAAGTATGCCGCAGCCGAACGTTTCTCGCCATTCCCTCATAAGGAGAAAGAAGCTCGTACCCGCCCACATGCTCCACATAGTTCGAATCGCTCCGCCTCCGTCATCTTTGCTTGACAGTGAGGGCAACTGAAAACCGAGATTGAACCCGTTTGCGTTCATACAAAATGTGTCCCGCAAACGTGCCGGAATTCTGTTATGTTCCCGGCTCCTGTAAAATCGTATATCGGCCACGGGCTTCGCGGTTTCATTTGAGCCGATACCGTCTTTCAATTCTTCTACGCTCACGACCTTCATCAAATCCCGAATCCATTTTCGAATCCAATGTACCTGCTTAGATTTGCCCCGCGACGGTTGGCAAAACGCATGAGCTGCTTAATATCACAATCGATATGCGCTTGCCAAAAATCATGTGCATAGCGCGCGTAGGCAACATCTTCGGGGTTACCGGCATTCCGTCCAAGGAGCATCCGTGCTTCCAGCAGGCCCGCACACCGGGCAGATTATGAGCCACCGAATATATGGCTGCTCCTGCTGGCATTCCGGGCAAACGTTCGCCGTTTTGATAAAGCGATTGATGGAACTCCCCATCGGTACGCCGGATACGGACAGCATAATTTTGCTCTGCTGGTAGGCCGTCAAAAAAGGCGCTATCGCCGGATACTCCGTATGATTCACGAGCAAATCATAAAGTGAAAACCCACACTGTTCGCAAAAGTACAGCAAATACTGATTTGTACAACTCAAAGTGTTTTGAATGGCCTTTTCTGCCTTTTGTGGGCACACATAGGCTTTCAAAAAACGGGTCGTCGAATCAATCCCGTTTTGTGCGGCAAGACGCACGAACCAGGAAGCCAATAATTCATTTTTATATGGGTGCAGTAAAATCCCCAACATGCCCAAGCACCTCCTCAAGCAAGTCGGCCGTGAAAACCGGAGGTTGTTTTCATGCTTTAATTATATCATTTATCAGTTTTAATAAAAATATTAGGCATTAAAAAATAAGATGGTTATATGCTAAACCAAAAAATAAAGATATATAAACTATTAAATAAATAATGGTTATAGATGACAAGCTCATTGTTTTTGTGCTATACTGTTCTCAGAAGAAAATGACCGTTGGACGTTCTATATGGATATAGGGAGCTGAGCAAAATGTCTCGCAGGGCAAAGAACCCGTGGCAGACGAGGCCCGTACCAGGCGGCTGGGGTTGCCGGAATTGATGGTGCAGGCAGGTCTTGGCGATGATTCCAGCTATTACGTTTTCCCGAATCCGGGCGCCATTATCCAATGCCCAAACTGCGGAAGTCTTGCCGTGAAAATCCACACAAGTCGGACCCGCGTGCTGCAAGACATTCTGCCACAAGCGCAAAGGGGCGGCGCGTTTTGTCGAACTTCACTTCCAGTACAAGAGCTATCTTTGTCCCGATTGCCAAACGGTGTTCACCCCGGCCTATCAATTCGCCGCGCCGAAATCTCGCGTGACCCGCCGCTTCGAGGATTTCCTGGTCCGCGAATCCATAAACCGTTCGCTGGAAAAAGTCAGCGATATAGCAAAGGCAGGCGCTTTCGGCACCCGCCATCAAGCTTATGACAGACCGCTGGGTGCAGGACAAAGGAATCCACGCAGCCACCACTGTATACGCCGCAAACACTATGTCTGCTTTCGTATGAGCGCCCACAGGCGCTTGCTTTGCTGGTACTGGCGGTCGAAGGCGGCCAGGTCTATGACCGATGTTCTGCCGGACGCCGGCACAGATGCCATCCGCACGTACTTACGCCGGTGCGAACTGCCGGCTATCCATCAGGTGCTCCTCGACATGACGGAAACCGTGTGGGAAACTGTCTCAGAAACGCTGCCGCGTGCGGCATTTTTGGTGGACCCCGGATTCTTTTACACCTGGTGCGGGAACAGCTCGCGCCAGGGCCGGGGAAAAAAGATGCGTTGGCTACCCATGCCGGACAAGATGGAGGTCATATTGACGCCGCGCAAAAAATCCTGGCGAGCCAGCAATATACGCTGCAAAAAGCCCTGACCCGCCGCAGCGAACTGGTCAACCTGTATAACGCGATGGACAGCCTGTATGAGATACTGACGACCAACTGGTCAGAACAACGCTTGCGAGACTGGGCCGGCACCATCTGCACAAGCGGCCCGGCCGAGCTGGCGCCCATCGCCCAGCGGATGCTGGATAGTATGCCGAACATCTGCCTGTATGAGAAAGCCGGGTTCCCGGCCATGAAGTTCAGCAGCATTGGCGAGCAGATGGCCTCCCTTGCCGCCTCGCTGCGGCCGTGCTCGTTCACACTGGAAAAAGCGCGGCTGCTCTATTTGAACACGCCGGATACGATACAGGTCGAAGACCGGCCCACGCCGCCGCCTTGGCGTACCCATCGAAAGTTTTACAACGCTGAGAGAGCTAAAACAAGAACAGGAAAGGATTTTTGAGCCGTGACCCAGAGCAATGCAAAAATCGCCGAAGTCGGCAAAAACGCCCGCGAAAAAGAAGCCCTGATTTGGAACATCGCCAACAGCCTGTACGGCGCTTTCAAGCCGCACGAATACGGCCTGGTCATTCTGCCGATGGCCATCATCAAGCGCTTTCACGACTGTCTGCTGCCCACGCTGGACGCTGTGTGGGTAGCAGGACGAAAAACTGAAACCATGCCGGCCGAGTTGAAGGCGGGCTTTTGAAGCGCGCTTCCGGCTATGAATTTTACAACACCAGCCACTACACGTTCGCCAACCTCAGTCTGACCCCGAAAACATCGCGGATAACTTCCGCGATTACCTCAACGGCTTTTCGGAAAACGCAGGACATCCTGAGCCGCATGAACTTTGACGCCGCCGTGAGCCGCATGGTCGAGGCGGGGGCGCTGTACCAAGTCATCGTGGATTTGGCTCCGACAAGGCCGACATGAGCCCCGACAAGGTCTCCACGGTAGATATGGGCTATATTTTTTGAAAACCTTGTGCAGCGGTTCTCGGAATCGTATGACGAGGAAGCCGGCGCCCACTTTGCCAGCCATGACATCATCTACCTGATGTGCGACCTGCTGACCACCGGCGAGACGCTGACACCGAAGAACAGCGCAATGGCATCCGCCGCACCGTGTACGATATGGCGATGGGCACCAGCCAGATGCTGACCTGCATGGAAGAACGGCTGAAAATGTTGGACGAAAACGCCGACGTCAGCACCTTTGGGCAGGAAATCAACCCCTTTACCTACGGTATCGCCAAGGCGGATATGCTGATTCACGGCGGCGACCCGGACAATATGCAGTTTGGCGATACCCTGTCTGATGATAAGTTCCACCGGCTATCAGTTCGACTTCGTCATCTCAACCCGCCGTTCGGCATCGACTGGAAGCGGGACGCCCCCGCCGTGGAAGCCGAAAACAAGCGCGGTGATGCGGGCCGCTTTTGGCCCCTGGCCTGCCCAGCAAGAGCGACGGCCAGATGTTGTTCCTGCTCAACGGCGTGAAAAAGCTGAAGGACACCGGCCGCATGGCCATCATCCAGAACGGCTCCAGCCTGTTCACCGGCGACGCCGGCTCCGGCCAGAGCAAAATCCGCCAGTATTTGATTGAGAACGACTGGCTGGACGCCATCGTCCAACTGCCCAATAACAGTTTTACAACACCGGTATTGCGACCTATGTTTGGATTGTCACCAAAAACAAGCCGCAGGAGCACATTGGCAAAGTGCAGCTGATTGACGCCAGCAGGGTGCTACGAACCCCGCCGCAAACCCATCGGCAATAAGCGCGCGGACATTACCGACGCCTGCCGCGAACTGATTGTGCGCGTATGGCGAGTACCGCAGCGAAACGTATACGGTACAGACGCCGGAAGGCCAGCGCCTTATCTGCAAAAGCAAGGTGCTGGACAGCGTGACCTTTGGGCTATAACAAGGTCGTGGTCGAGACCCCGCTGTACAACAGCGATGGCAGCAAGGTGCTCAAGCGCGGCAAGCCGTTGAAGCCGACGCTGCCAAGCGTGATACGGAAAACATCCCGCTGGAAAAAGACATCGACGACTATATGCGTGAGGAAGTTCTGCCCTATAACCCGGACGCCTGGGCGGACAGCGGCAAGACCAAGGTGGGCTATGAAATTCCTTTACTCGTGTATTTTATGAGTACAAGCCTATTGAGCCGGCCGATGATATTGCCTGCCCATGTGTGGCCCGTGAACACAGCCTGACGCAGAAGCTGCGGGACCTGTTTGAGGAGGATGCGTAATATGGAGTGGATGCTGCCAGAGCAAAGACTTACGGTATCAGAAACAGCTGACATTGTGCGAGATATGCAGCAAATTATAAGCCGGTCTCAAACAGCGGCCTATCAAGCGGTCAACAGTGCGCTGGTACAAAGAAACTGGTTGATTGGATACCGTATAGCCAGGGAAGAACTGAAATCAGAGATGACCATGCTGAAAACTATGGGTGGAAGTAATCAAAAAGCTGTCTCGCAAACTGACAGAATTGTATGGAAAGGGCTTCACAAAAACCAACTTATACAGCTTCTATTCTTTTTTATAAGACATACCCGGAGATTTTCCACAGCAGCGTGGAAAATCTGAACCGCTGCTGTCCTGGTCGCATTATCGAACCTTACAGGTTGCGGACCCGGAAGCCCGTGCCTGGTATGAGAGGGAGGCGCGGCAGCAAACATGGAGCGTGCGTACCTTGCAGCGCAATATTTCCAGCCAATATTATTATCGAATCTTGAAAACACAGCAAAACAGCTTCCGGCAACATGTGAAAACCCAGCCCAGGCAAAGCTGGAATTTATCAAAAATCCTGTTGTGGTAGAGTTTTTGGGCCTGACCGCAGATTCATCTTTTAATGAAACGAAATTGGAGCAAAGCATTATCACCAATTTGCAGAAATTTTTGATGGAGCTTGGAAAGGGATATGCTTTTGTGGCAAGGCAGCAGCACATTCGGACAGAAAAGCAGGACTACTATATTGACCTTGTATTCTACAATTATATTCTGAAATGTTTTGTGCTGATAGATTTGAAAAACGGAGAAAATTACCCATCAGGATGTAGGGCAAAAATGGATATGTATATCCGTATGTTTGACGAACACAAGCGCGGAGAAGGCGATGGGCCTACGCTTGGTATTGTTCTTTGTGCGGATACGGATGAGGATATAGCACGGTATTCTATATTGCACGGTAACGAACAACTGTTTGCGAGTAAATATCGTCTATATCTGCCTACTGATGCAGAACTGCGCGCGGAAATCGAGGCACAGAAAGCTATATTTTACTTGCAGCAAGGGGAAGAAGGTGAAACCGCAGATGGTGAATGAGGCAAACAAACCCCCGCGCCGCTACGAGAAAAATGCGGGACAGGGGTAGCATGGATTGGGATGGTGCCGGAAGGGTGGACGTCTTTTCTACTCGGGCAACTTGTAAACAAGTAAAGAATAAAAACGTCTTGTTGCAAAGCGCAATCTCCTCTCCTTAAGCTACGGAAAAATCAAACGTAAGGATATTGAAACAGCAGAGGACTTGTGCCTGCATCTTATGATGGCTATAACATCATTGAGAAAGGAGATATTGTTTTTACGACTTACCGACTTTTGCAGAATGACCATACAAGTTTGCGTGTCGGGTTGGCAACGGAAAGAGGTATCATCACTTCGGCATATTTAACGCTTCGCCCTCTAAATTCTGTCTTTCCTCGCCTTTTTGTATTATGCCTTACACACATTTGACGTAAGAAAAGGCTTCTACGGTATGGGGGCAGGTGTCCGCCAAGGATTGAAATATGATGAAATAAGACAAATTAAAGTCGTTTTGCCCGCGCTTATAGAACAACATACTATTGCTAATTTTTGGATAAAAAGTGTTCGGAAATTGACGCTATCATTGCGACGCCAAAGCCAGCATTGAGGAATTGCAAAGCGCCTGGAAAGCCAGCATCATCTATGAAGCCGTCAATAAGGGTTTGACCCCCACGCCGAAATGAAAGACAGCGGCGTGGAGGGATTGGGGAAATTCCAGAAGAATGGTATGTATGTAAAACATTATTTTGTCCTTCAAATACCAATTACTGATGGCCCGCAATAATAACGCCGAATTGCCGCCGGTGTCCCCTTTGTTTCTGCTGAGCGGTTTCCCTGTGGTAATGGGCGTATAGACTTCAACCATATACGAGGATATATATTTCTGAAGGGTTCTATCAAGAATGCTGCAAAAAGTACATTCCTCAAAAATGATATATATATGATTAAGTCCGGTGCAACCACTGGCAAAAGTGGCCATCGTAGATGATATAAATTCACGATATGGTCTCCTCTTGCCGCGTTTCGTGTGAACCCAAAAAGTTTTACACGCTATTTATTTTATTTCCTACAGTCTCCGGCTTTACCAAAACAAGTAGAGTTAGGTTGGTCATTTGGCACACAACAAAACATAGGGATGCGTACGCTTGAAAAGTCAAAATATGTTCCGCCCTTATCTGTACAGCAGGAAATCATTCGCTATTTGGATGAAAAAAGTAATAAATTGGATGCTATTATTAAAGAAAGACAGATTTAATTTCCGACCTTGAATCCTACAAAAAGTCCCTCATCTATGAAGTGGTGACCGGCAAACGGAGAGTCTGTTGACAGAAAGGTATACCATGACAGAAAAAATTTGACGTCCTTAAATCCTTCAGTGAAATCTTCGACAAGCATTTAGTACCGGCAGTCCTTTCTTTTGTCCTTGGTATCGCGGTTTACCTTTACGTTGGCGATACATACTGGATGGTTAACCGTTTATCCACTGTTGTATTTGTCGCTTTTGTCGCGTGTATCGCTTTTTTTGTCTATCACGCTTCTTTATGGTTCGTATCAAAGGTCAAACATTGGCGTGCCAAGAAGGTGACAGGAATATTACCGGAAGCAGGAAGAAGAAGCTGAACAGGCAGAGAATGATAAAGACTGAGAGACCTTTTTGACTCTTTGCCGAACGATATTATTGAAATCGTTAAGCAACTTTTAGAAAGCAATAACACACCTGTTAACGTTGAACCCAACAAATTAAATGAAGAGCGTCTTATGTATACACGCGGATATTCAACGCGTGGGCACGGTGAATTTCAAACGAATATTATGATTTGTAAACAACAGTTCTTGAAAAATAATCGTTGGTGCTATACGGTCAAGTTACAAGATGATGCATTCAAAGCAGCCAAATATCTTGTAGAAAATATGGGACGCTAACTCGTTACGATTTCTAAGTTTGTATAAACCCACTTTTACTAAAAGGCACCGAAGGGCGCTTGGTGAATACAAAGGGAGATAACTTATGAAGACTTTGTACCTTATCGAACAGGAATTATTGAGTGTGGAGATAAAAATCTCGTTTTTTTCGGAGAAGATTATATTTTTACTTTATGGTTTCCACTTTTCGAGCCGTTCGGAAGTAAAAGGGAATATTCGTTGAAAGCAAACGAGAACGGCTTTTTTGTATGGAACCACGCATGACAATCATTCAATAGCTATTTATATCGGCGATTTTGATAGAGAAATATATGGCAAACAAGCAAAAAAACAAATCTGTTTTTAGTTGAACCGGGCAATCTTAACCCTTATCCGCGCAAACGAAATGTTAAATACGACGCAATTGACTTTGTCGGCAAAAAATTGAGCCGCGTATTCATGCCACATGCGCTTACATTTATTCGAGAGGTCGGAAAACCACAGCGCATTGAATATCATAGCGACGCGGAAACTTATCATTTTACCTCGGGCAAAATTTCATATACGCTTACTGTTCAGTCTCTCACTCCGACCAGCATCGGCATTAAAGGAAGTAGCGTAACAAATGAGGATGTACGTATAAGATTGGCCTTCAACCAACCCCAGACTGGCGCTGATTTAATAAAGCACATTGAGAACATTCGTATTCTTCTTTCTTTTATGACGTTTCGAACGGTTGTCGAATTCGATAAAGTGGCATTATTGGAAAAAGACGAGAGTCATCCTGATGGTTACTGCAAAATGTGGGATGTTTTTCTAAAGCAACCTTTAGACGATAGTCGAAAAAACAATATGAAATGCATTACCTTTTTCGACTTAGGTACTGCTACTGAAAATCTGTTGGAGACCATCTATAGTAGTGTGGAAAGGCGTCCTCATACTCTTTGGGATTTATTCCCGAATCGGATTCGGACGTCAGTCATTTTGATAATGACACAATAAGAGCAGTATGCGCTGGACTGGAATGCGAAATAGCGTGCTCTTGTTTGCAGAATGACGAAGAATCGAAACAAATAAAATTGCTTGCTGAAGAGGTAAAATCTTTTGTAAGCAAGCGTCGGAAGGCATCTTATCCTTTAATAACGGATGATAACTACTTGAGAATCAAAGGTGATGTAAGCCATTGGGGAAAAACGGCAACATCTAATATAATTGCACTATATCATTTGCATGAAACGGCAATGCAAATTGTTTGTGGAAAAAATCCAACAAAGTATAACAGATAAAGATATTCACGACCTTGTACAGTATCGGAATGATATAACGCACGGAAGCTTTCGGGTAAATAATATCAAAATTGCAAATACCGCTTATGTTTTAGAATGTCTTGTGTATTGCTGTTTACTCTCCGTATCGGTGTCGAAGAATCCAAGATTGAAGAATTGTGCCGGATGAAAATAGGAAGTTGAAGTTTGTTTCATTCACAGTGTAGACATATTAGCGAGGTGTCCACCCATGTCCATCCCCCTCTACCACGGCAGCAACACTGTCGTTGAATTCCCCGAAGTGCGGCGCACGAAGTACACCAAAGATTTTTCCTGGGGCTTCTACTGCACCAACAACTATGACCAGGCCCGCAAGTGGGCCAACCGTAATCCGCACGGCGTCGTCAATTTCTACACCTACACGCCGGACCCCGCCCTGCGCGTGCTGAAATTCGACGGCATGAGCGATGAATGGCTGGACTTTATCGGCCGCTGCCGCGCCGGGTTTGTCCATGATTACGACATCGTCGAAGGCCCGATGGCGGACGATACCATCTGGAACTATGTCAACGACTTTTTGGCGGGCAACATCAGCCGCCAGGCGTTTTTGGGAGCTGGCCCGCTTCAAACACCCCACCCATCAAATCAGCTTCACACCATCCGGGCGTTGGCCTGCCTGGAATTTGAAAGGAGTGAACCTCTCCATGACCGCTAAGCGAAAAGACGACGTCTACTACGTTTGCAGCCTTATCGAATTCATCGCCCGCCAAACCAAAAAACCATCGCGGTACGGTGGCGGCGCGCATCGGGCACGACGGTATCGCCCGCCTGCTGGACGCCGCCGAGGTCAACCACTGCCTGAGCTTTGAGCAGGTGGCGGATGAGGTGATAGAAGCTTACGGTATCACCCCGGCGACTTTGACACCGTCGCCGGCTGCGAATACACGGTGCCCGGCTACCTGGACATCGGCCGCGTCTACCAGACCCTAGTGCTGGACACCATGCAGGGCGATGCTGCGCAGGCCATTCTCGATGTGTTTACCTCGTTCCTCAGCGATGAGATTTCCAACTTCAATTCCAGCGTGTATTACAGCAACCCGGATTACCTGCGCTGCTCCTACCTGGAAGGCAAACTGTTGGCGTAAAGGGGAGTGCCCCATGCCCGACAACGAAAAACAATTTGAAACCGATATCGAGTCTTTTTCTGATTTCCCCCGGCCGGCGGCTGGCAGAAGGCCACCGACGCCGGCTACCGCAGCGAAACCAGCAAAAGGCATGGCGCTGGACCTGGAGACTTTGCTACAATTTGTGCAGAGCACCCAGCCCATCACCTGGCAGCGGTTTGTGCGCCAGTGCAAGGTGGAACCGCAGCGCAAATTTTATAAAGCCTTTCAGGACGCGGTGGACGCCGATGGCCTGATTGCGGTGCTGCGCCACGGGTTCCGTTATCGCGGCATGGAATTCCGCGTCTGCTATTTCAAGCCGGAATCCACCCTGAACGCCACCGCGAACCGCAACTACCAGCAAAACATCTGCCAGTGCGTCCGCCAGTGGCATTACACCCACGAAACAACAACAGCGTGGATATGATGCTGGCGGTCAACGGTATCCCGGTGGTGGCGTTGGAGCTGAAAAACCAGTTGACCGGCCAGAGCATCGACGACGCTAAAATGCAGTGGATGAACAGCCGCGACCCGCGCGAAGATTGCTTCCGCCTGAACCGCCGTGTGCTGGCGTTTTTTGCCGTCGACCTGTACAACGCCGCCATGGCCACCGAGCTGAACGGCGAAAAACCTATTTTCTGCCGTTTGACCAGGGCAGCAACGGCCCCGGCCAGGACGGCGGCGCCGGCAACCCCTGCCACCGAAGACGGCGACTATGTGACCTCGTACCTGTGGAAAGAGGTTCTGCAAAGGACAAGCTGCTGGATATTTTGCAGAAGTTCATCAGCTTCAAGTCACGCGCGAGCACATCCGCCAGCCGGACGGCAGTATGCGGCAGGTGGTCAAGCGGCGGGTCATCTTCCCCGGTATCACCAGTTGGACGTGGTACGCAAGCTGATTGCCGACGTTAAAGAGAATGGACCTGGCCATAACTACTTGATTCAGCACAGCGCCGGGTCCGGCAAGTCCAACAGCATCGCCTGGACGGCCTACCGCCTGGCCAGCCTGCACAACGAGGACAACGAGCCGATTTTCACCTCGGTCTTTATCATCACCGACCGCACGGTGCTGGACGCCCAGTTGCAGAACACTGTCAGCGGCTTTGACCACACGCTGGGCAGCGTGGTCAACATCGACGAAAAGAAGAACTCGGCGGACTTGTTGCAGGCCATCCGGGACGGCCGCCGCATCATCATTACCACGCTGCAAAAGTTCCCGGTCATCTACAAAGAAGTGGGTGATACCACCGGTAAATCCTTTGCCGTCATCGTGGACAAGCGCATTCCTCCCAGACCGGCACCAGCGCCATGAAGCTGAAAGCCGCCCTGGCCGATACCTCTGACGCGCTGAAGGAGTACGCCGAACTGGAAGGCATTGCTGAAGACGAAGAGGATGCCCGCCAGGATAAGCTGGTGCAGGAGATGGTCGCCCAGGGCCAGCACAAAAACTTGAGCTTCTTTGCCTTTACCGCCACCCCAAAGGACAAAACGCTGGAGATTTTCGGCGTGCCGATGGCCAACGGCAAGTTCCGCCCGTATCATATCTCCTCGATGCGGCAGGCCATTGAAGAAGGGTTCATTCTGGATGTTCTGGCCAACTATACCACCTACAAGACCTGCTACCGCATTGCCAAAAACACGCCGGACAACCCCGAAGTGCCCACCGCACAGGCCACCAAGCTGATTCGCCGCTACTCAGAGCTGCACCCTACAATTTGCAGCAGAAAGCGGCCATCATCGTGGAGACCTACCGCGACATCACCCGCCACAAAATCGGCGGGCGCGGCAAAATGATGGTGGTCACGGCGTCCCGCCTGGCGGCGGTGCGCTATGTACAGGAGATTCGGCGCTATATTGCCGCCAACCATTATGACGACCTGGAAGTGATGGTCGCCTTTTACCGCTTCGGTAGTTGACCCGGACGACCCGCAGGGCATCGAATACACCGAAAGCGGTATGAACGTCGACAGCAACGGCAACCATGGCCGTCACGCAGACGCAGAACGTCTTCCACGATGAGGGCAACATCCTGGTGGTGGCCGAAAAATTCCAAACCGGTTTTGATGAACCGCTGCTCACACCATGATTGTGGATAAAAAGCTGCGCGATGTAAAAGCGGTGCAGACCCTCCAGCCGCCTGACGCACCTGCCCCGGCAAAACGACACCTACATCCTCGACTTCGTGAACACGGCCGAGGGAAATCCAGGCGGCGTTCCAGCCATATTACCAGGAAACGGTCCTGTCGGAAGAAATCAATGTGGACCAAATCTACAAAGTGCAGGAAGAACTCCGCAGCTATAAGGTTTATTCCAACGCCGATGTGGAGCTGGTCGCGGGCATCTACTTTTGACGGTGGTGCCAAAAAGACCGACAGCATCCAGGCGCGGGTGACCAACGCCCTGAAGCCTGCGGCAGAAACCTACAACAAACTAACCGCCGACCAGCAGGTACGAGTTCCGCCGTACCATCCGCAAGTTTGTCAAATGGTACAACTACATCAGCCAAATCGCGCATCTTCGACAAAGACCTGCACAAAAAGAATTTGTGCTGTGCTCGTATCTGGTGCATCTACTGCCCAGCGACCCCAAACAGATTTGGAAGTTGGGCGACCGTGCCTGCCTGAGTATTACCGGCTGGAAAAAACGTATGAAGGTTCGATTGAACTGGAAGAAACACCCCAGCGAACTGAAGACTGGCACGAAGAAAGGCGCCGGCGGCGACCGGGAACGCAAAAGCCCGCTGGAAGAAATCATCGAGAAGGTCAACGAGTATTACAAGGGCGAATTCACCGAGGGCGATAAAGTCATGATGGAAAATTGCGCCGCAGGCTGAACAGCGACCCGAAATTGAAAAAAGTCTGCCCAGCAGGACGGACAGCAAATCTTTGAGAAAAATGTTTTCCCAAGATTTTCGGGGAGACAGCACAAACCTCCTATATGGAGGATTACCAGGCTTACCAGTCCATGTTTAATGACGCCGCCAAATACCGCGCCATCATGGCCGCTATGGCGGAAGTCTTGTACAACGATTTGCGCAAAGAGTAATGTACCATGTTCACCTATTCTGTTACCAGGCGTGCCAAAGACCGTACAACAGCCGCATGGTGGGTATCGCCGCTTTCCCGGTTTGCCCACCACACACACGGGAGGATGGCTTTTTGCTTGAAAGCGGCAGAGAGCATTCCGCCAGCATCATGGGGGCAGACCGTTGACTATATGAGCCGTCTGGTGGCGGGGTTGGAAGGTGCCTGAGCACGCCTTTCAAGTTTTCGTTGTTCGGCGCGATGATGGCGGGCTACCCCCATCGGGGAGCTGAGCTTCTTTCTCAAATACATG